>Ga0105050_10000323_pt1 | contig 71843 bp, 70 predicted proteins | sample FRY01_FD_78088 | JGI IMG/M metagenome (GOLD analysis project Ga0105050, IMG submission 78088) | Freshwater microbial communities from Lake Fryxell liftoff mats and glacier meltwater in Antarctica - FRY-01 | ecosystem: Environmental > Aquatic > Freshwater > Ice > Glacier meltwater ... | reverse complement strand
GGAGGAGGTCGCATTTTCCCATTAGCACGAGAATTCCACTAGCGGTGGGGAGCATGAGGGCGGCGGCGATCGAGGCGATCGAGACGTAGCGGGTGAGGAAAAATATAATCAACCAAATCGACACCCCGGCGATAAAAACCTGGATGGGAAAGAGCGCAATCATGACCCCGCCGGACGTGGCGATGCCCTTGCCGCCTTGAAATCCCAGCCAGACCGGAAAGATATGGCCCAACATACCACAGATGGCTCCCAGAACCTTCAAAGGAATCTCATATTCGGGGGGGAGGAATGTACTGATCAGATCGGCGGACATGACCGCGAGCCAGCCCTTGAAAATATCGGCCACAAAGACAGTGTAGCCTGTCGGTTTGCCGAGGACCCGGAGGGCGTTGGTGGCGCCGATGTTGCCGCTGCCCATTTTTCGCAAATCCATGCCATGAAGGCGACCGGCGAGATAGCCGCTCGGAAAGGATCCGATGAGGTAGGACGTGAGCGCGGTGGCGATGATGGCAATCCAAGGCATCCTGACGTAATGGCGGGGAGGAAGGTTGCTCTCAAGCAAAAATGATGACAACGTCCGCGACGAGATCTGAAATTTTCCGGCCTTGGCCACACTTTCACTCATTATGTCAGCCACCGCTCGCTCCGAGAATCCGCCATCCGAAGTCACCGTTCGTCTCCTTGGTCCCGGGAAATCTCCATCCGCTCCGGTGACGATCCCTTCGGTGCAGAAAACCGAGGCGGAGTGGCTAGCTCACCTTGGTGAGGCCCGCTATCGCATCCTCCGGACGGCCGGCACAGAAGCGGCCTTTTGCGGCACCCTGCTCGACAACAAGAAAGAGGGGATCTACCTCTGCGCAGGCTGCGAGTTGCCCCTCTTTGCCTCGGATTCCAAATTTCATTCCGGCACTGGCTGGCCGAGTTTTTTCCAACCTTTTGCGCCCGAGAATGTCACTGAGATCAAAGATGCCAGTCATGGCATGATCCGGACCGAAATTGTTTGCGCGCGTTGCGGAGGTCATCTCGGGCATGTTTTCTCCGATGGTCCCGAGCCCACCGGATTGCGGTTTTGCCTTAACTCCGAGTCACTGGATTTTCTCAAAGCCGACGCGCAACCACCAGCCGGCGCCGACTTGCCGTAAGGTTTGACCAATGATCTGAGATGAATTTCGAATCCCGGCCGAAAATTGTCGTCCTCGATGGACACACCCTCAATCCAAGTGATCTTGATTGGCGTCCCCTCGAGGGCTTGGGATTTTGCACGATTCATGAGCGGACGCCGTCTGAAGACGTGGCGGCGCGGGCCGCAGGGGCCCGAATTTTGCTGACCAATAAAACCGTTCTGACCGGGGCGCTGATCCGGAATTTACCCGACTTGCAATACATTGGCGTGCTCGCGACTGGAACCAATGTCGTGGATTTGGCGGCAGCGCGGGAACGAAAGATTCCTGTTTGCAATGTCCCGGGATACGGCGCGACCTCGGTCGCCCAGCATGTCTTTGCCCTCCTTCTGGAATTGACCCAACGGACGGGATATCATGCCCAAACCGTGGCCGATGGGCGTTGGAGTCAGAGCCCGGATTTTTGTTATTGGGATTTCCCTTTGGTCGAGTTGAGCGGGCTGACGCTTGGGGTGGTTGGCTATGGGGCCATTGGCGAGGCTGCGGCCGAAATTGGGCGGGCCTTCGGGATGAAGGTGCTCATTTCCAGCCGGACCTCGCGCGTGGGTTTTGTTTCCATGGACGAGCTTTTTTCGCAGTCCGATGTGGTGACTTTACATTGCCCGCTGACTCCAGAGACAGAAGGCCTCGTCAATGCCCGTCGCCTTCGGTCCATGCGCTCCGGGGCGTTTCTTATCAACACCTCTCGAGGCGGGCTGGTGGTCGAAGCCGATCTGGCGGAGGCCTTAAATGAGGGCCGTATTGCCGGGGCAGGCTTGGATGTGCTCTCCGTTGAACCCCCACCAAAGGATCACCCGCTCTTTCAGGCCAAGAATTGTCTTATCACGCCCCACATTGCCTGGGCGACGAGGGCCAGTCGGCAGAGGCTCCTGGATATTGCAGTGGAAAATGTCCGCGCCTTTCTTGGAGGGAATCCCCGACATACGGTTGGCGATTGAGAGGAAACTGTCGCCGGGGGGGGGCCTTAGTTCAGCTCCGGGTCGGCGGGAGCCGCCGCCAAAAGGCGGAGGACGGGACTGGCGGATCGCATGAAGTCGCCCCAGGCCGATTCAGGGTCCTTCATCTCGATGAGCGCACGGGTGGGGGACCGGACGATCCAGGAATTTTGCGAAATCTCGTTCTCCAATTGCCCCGGACTCCAGCCCGCGTGCCCGAGGAATCCTCTCAGTCCGGCCTGCCACTCGGGGTCGATTTCCAATTCCCCGGAGCCGTTCGCCGGAAAGGCCCGGAAGGCGACCGTGGACGAGCCTTGCAGCCATTGCAGGCTGACGACAGTCAGGTGGCTGGTGGCAACAGGCCCGCCCTGGAAGAGGGAAATGCGGCTGAGGACAGTGTCGGGGTTGCCCTCGGCAAGTTCGCTCAGCGATTTCTCGATCGGGCGGTTGAGGATAATACCGAGAGTTCCTTCGTCCGGGCTGTGTTGGGGGAGGTACAGGATGGTCCGACGAAAATTGGGAGCGAGCAATCCCGGGTGGGCAAAAAGCAGAGAACCGGTGAGGTCTTCGGGGCCGGATGAGCTCATGGAGTAATGGCATCGCCGGGTTCGCCCGCTCCGAGTAAAACTTCCATCGCCTCAAGGCTGTTCGGATAGGGGAATTTCTTTTTCGCGATCAGACCGAGCGCTTCACGGATCTGGATGGGAACCGTAATCTGTCCCTTGGAACTGATGGCTATTCTCACGATTGAAGCATAGCGGTAAAGAGCGCAAAGTAAAGAATCTGGCGGAGCGGGAGCGAATCGGCAGATCTTCCTGAGGACTTTCTTTTCATCCGGCGGCGGCCTCGGCGCAGCGCATGCCGTCTAGGGCGGCGCTGACGATTCCTCCCGCGAAACCAGCGCCTTCGCCGCAAGGAAAGAGCCCTGCCACTTCGGGGTGTTGCAGGGTGTCGGTCTGGCGCGGGATGCGCAGCGGGGAACTTGTCCGGGTTTCAAATCCGATCAGGGCGCATTCTTCGCTGAGATAGCCGGGCATTTTCTGGCCGAAAAGAGTCAGTCCCTGCCGCATGCGGGTCACAATTCCCCACGGAAGGATCTCATCGAGCCGAGCGCTGCGAATCCCCGGAAAATAGCTTGTCTTCGGGAGAGTGGCGGAGTCGCGGCCAGCGAGAAAGTCGCTCGGGCGCTGGCCGGGGGCGGCTTGTCCTCCGCCACCGGCGGCTTTGGCGGCGACTTCCAGTTGCTTCTGGAAGGCGATGCCGGCGAGGACGCCATGTTCCCTCTGAAACGCGACGGTGTCTTCGGGTTCCACCCCCACCACCAGGCCGCTGTTAGCAAAAGGCGAATCCCGGCGTGCCAGGCTCATGCCGTTGACGACCACCTCGTCGTTCTCGGTCGCCGCCGGCACAATGAATCCCCCGGGGCACATGCAGAAGGAATGAACGCCCCTCTCGTTGATCTTGGTGGCAAGCTGGTAGCTGGCGGCGGGCAGAAGCGGATGCCGGGGCTGCTCGGGCCGGTGGTGATATTGAAGGCCGTCGATGAAAGCCTGGGGGTGCTCGATCCGAACCCCCACGGCAAAGGCTTTTTGTTCCAGGCGGACCTTCTGACTCTGGAGAAGATGGTAAATGTCTCTCGCCGAATGCCCGGTCGCCAGAATGACCCGGTCGCTGAGAAACTCGCGGCCATCGACGGTTTGGACACCGCGGATTTGCCCCGCCTCAATGAGAAGTTGATTCACCTTGGTGCCAAAATGCACTTCCCCGCCAGCGGCGAGAATGGATTGGCGCATGGCCATGACCACTTTGGGAAGGAGATTGGAACCCACGTGGGGGTGGGCGTCGATGAGGATGCGTTCCGGCGCCCCGTGGGCGACAAGGGTCTCGTAAATCTCACGGACCGGGCCCCGCTTTTTCGCGCGGGTGTAGAGCTTCCCATCCGAGAAGGTGCCGGCTCCACCTTCGCCAAAGCAATAATTGGAATCCTCGATCACCTGGCCCTCCTTAAGGATGGGTCTCAGATCAAAACGCCGGGTGGAGGCGTCTTTGCCCCGTTCCAAAATGATCGGTTTGAGGCCGAGTTTCAGTCCTTGAAGAGCGGCAAACATTCCCGCCGGACCACAGCCGATGATGAGCAGGGTTTTGGCCTCGGCCGGGACGGGCGGGTATTGGGGACGGAGTTCGGGATTGGGCGGAAGATCCTCATCGAGGCTTACCTCAATGCGGAGTTGTACCTTGATCTGAGACTGACGGGCATCCAGCGAATGCTTGTTCAGTCGCAACCCCACGACGCGGCTGGCCTCGACGCCCAGTTGGGCCGCAATGGCCTGTTTCCAAGCCGACTCCTGATCGGACCTTTCCAGGGGCAGGATGATATCGACGAGCATGGGCTCGGAAAGTGAAACAGAGTCAGTCATTTAAGCACGAACACCTGCCGGTTCCCGCGCGCCATCAGATGATAGAGCACTTCCTCATACTTGATACGGATCGATCTCGCCATTGACAAGTGTTCGCCCAAGGCCCTGGAAATATCAATATTGAACGGGAGCCGGTAAAAACACAGGTTCAGTTTCCCGATCAATGCCGAAGTGACATGGGCTGGTCGAATTCACCGCTCCCTGAAACAGGGTCGGGGGCAAAAATTAAATTATGACAAGTGAGGGTGGCGCGGTTGGGCAGAAACGCATACAGCGGATGCCCCGGGTGGGCATGGTGGACGCTCTGGACCAGGTTGATTACTGGGCGCGGCCAGTTGGCATTCCACATCCGCGACAGCCTATCAGTTCCCGACGTCTTTTCCTCCCGCGATCCAGTGGATGGTTTTCTCGGCGAGTTTATCCAAAGCGGTCACGCTCATTTTGATGTGCTCTTCCTTGGTGTCCTCGATTTTGTTGTGACTAATGCCGTGGAGGCTTTGCACGAACATCATGATGGTGGGCACGCCGGAGAGGGCGACTTCGGCGGCGTCATGGAGCGGGCCGGAGGGGAGGCGATGCGGGGTGGCTCCGCTTTCTGCGATGGCTTCGTCGCAGAAACCAATCAGGTCGTGGTTGAAAAGAATCGGCGCGATATGCCAGAGGCGCTCCCAACGGACGGTGACGCCGGCTTCCTCGGAAAAGCGTTCGCTGGCGGCATGGGCGTCGGCCAGCATTTGGGCGAGGGCCTTGGGGTCGAGGTGGCGTTGGTCGAGGGTGATCCGGCACTCGGCCACGACGCTGGTGACAATCCCGGGTTTGGTGGTGCAGGATCCAATCGTGCAGACACCGCCATGGCGTTCGGTCAGGCTGTAAATTTCTTCGCTCATTTTGGCGGCGGCGCGGAGGGCATCTTTGCGTCGGTTCATGGGGGTGCTGCCGGAATGGGCGGCCTGCCCATGGAAGGTGATGGCATGTCGTTCGACCCCGAAGGTGCCGAGAACAGTGCCAAGGGGAAGATCGAGATCAAGAAGGACGGGGCCTTGTTCGATGTGAAGTTCGAGATAGGCGGCGGCATTTTTGAATTCTTTGCCGCAATCCTTGACCTTTTCAAAATCGACGCCGACCGCATTGAGGGCGTCGGGGAGGAGGATGCCGTCCTTGTCGACCAGGGCGCGGGCTTCGTCCATGTCGAGGTTGCCCGAGCAGGCGGAGGACCCAAAGAGGCTCTTGCCGAAACGAGCGCCTTCTTCATCCGCCCAGTCCACCAGTCGAACCGTGACTGGTGGTTTGCCGTCATATTGGGCGGAAATGCGGCGGAGAATCTCCACTCCCGCGAGGACATTGAGGCTGCCATCGAGCCAGCCACCGTCGGGCACGGAATCCATGTGGCCGCCAATGAGGAGTTCTTTTTCCGAAGCCCCGGGGAGGGTGGTCCAGAAATTGCCCGCCTCATCGGTATGCATTTCGACGGGGAGGTCCTCCAATTTCTTTCGCAGCCATTGACGGACTTCGACCCAAAGCGGGGTGAAGGCGACGCGGTGGGCGCCGTTTTCGTCGGCCGTGAAAGCGCGAAGTTCTTTGAGTTCGGTGACGGTGCGTTCGGGGTCCAGAATTGAGTCCATTCTGAGAAAGTATCCTATCTGTTCAGGGCTCCAAGGCAAGGGACATCCAAAGGACTGATTTGCTCAGTTGCAGAGCTGTCTCAGCGGAGCAAACGTATCCAAAGGTTTGGGTGACTATCCCTAAGGGTATCGTCTGGGGAGCGCCCGCCGCTGGCGTGCATGGCCCGGCGGCTCGCCGGGCCATTTCTTCGGCGAGCCGCCGAAGAATCACACCCGGGCCGGGTGTGGTCCCCGAGAACCGCCCGATTTTAATGCGTTCGCCTTGGTTGTCTCACCGGCGGCGATTGCGTTTCAACCCGGAAGGACTTATCCTCCCCGGACCTATTTATGTTTGAAATCAAGCCCCGCGAGAAAATGGTTGAGCGGGCCCTCTTAGTTGGGGCCTGCCTGGATCCGGCCGATTGGGCGAATGCGGAGGATTTGCTGGCGGAGTTAGAAGAACTCGTTCGCACCCTCGGGATTCCGGTTGTGGATCGGATGGTCGTTCCCGTGCGGGAGCCGCAGGCCCGCTATCTGGTCGGATCCGGGAAAGCGGAGGAAATTTGTTTGCGGATGGCAGCGCGGGATTGCGATGTGGTCATTTTCGACAACGAATTGACGCCGGCCCAGCAGCGCAACTGGGAGGCTTTGAGCAAGGTGCTCGTGATCGACCGGCAGGAGATCATTCTCGATATTTTTGGGGCGCGGGCCCAAACCCGCGAGGCCCGGATTCAGGTCGATCTGGCCCGGATGAGTTATTCAATGCCGCGGCTGACGCGGGCCTGGGGGCATTTGGGCAAGCAGGGGGGCGGTATCGGGGCCAAGGGCGAGGGCGAGAGCCAGCTCGAACAGGATCGGCGCAAAATTCGCGGGCAGATGGATCGTCTGCGGAAGGAACTGCAGGAGGTCCGGCGTTCACGAGCCACCCAGCGGAAAGATCGCAAGCGGACCCCGGTGCCCAATGCCGCCATTGTCGGCTACACCAATGTGGGGAAATCTTCCCTGCTACGTCGGCTCACCGGCGCGGATGTCCTGGTCGAAGACAAACTCTTTGCCACCCTCGATACGACGACGCGGAAGATTGCTTTGCCCGACAAGCAGCCGCTTTTGCTCACCGACACGGTGGGTTTCATCCGGAAGCTTCCGCATCAATTGGTCGATGCCTTTCATGCCACCTTGGAGGAAGCCACTTTTGCGAATTTTCTCATTCACGTCCTCGACGCTTCCCATCCCCGGGCGATGGAGTTTTACAACACCACCATGCATGTGCTGGAGGATCTCGGAGCGGATACCAAGCAGACCTTGGTGGTCTTTAACAAAATCGACAAGGTGGAGGATGAGACGACTCGCCATATTTTGCGTCGGCATTTCCCTGAGGCGATCTTTGTTTCCGTCCACACCGGCGAGGGCATGGATGAATTGGTTGCTGGAATCGGACGCTTTGTCGGAGGTGATGTGCGGGAATTGTCCCTTCGACTCCCCTTGGACCGGGCCGACTTGGTGGCTCGTTTGCATCGGGAAGGAACCGTGCTGGACTTGGTCTATGAGGCTGATGGGGTCGGGGTGCGGGCGCGCCTGCCTGGACGACTCGTGACGGCGTTCGCCGAGTATGAAGTGGTGGACGAGGAGATGGATTCTTTGGTCGCGCCCCAAGTTGGGACGTGAGCCGCCGCTTGCCCCAGCGGAAGAGCCGACCTTTCTGGAAGTTGCCGTCGAGCCGCGACGGGAGCCCGGGAAAAATCAGATCATCCCGGACGCGGAGGCGGCGATCGCTCCGAAACTGAGCGTAAGCATCACTTGAAGCGTGAGCGGGCGATTGATTTTGAGAGAATTCCTGTTCTTCTGGTCCCGATGAAAGAGGTGATTAAAGCGCGCTGGATTTTGCCCATGGGGGCGCCTCCGTTGGAAAATGGCGTTGTCGAAATAGTTGATGGCCGGATCGTCAAGCTAGCCTCGGCAAAAAAAGAAACCGGGCCGGTGGATGAAGATCTCGGCGAGGTGATTGTCTTGCCGGGTTTGATCAATGCCCATTGTCATCTCGATTACACCGGAATGCGGGGAGCGATTCCCCCGCAAAAGGATTTTTCGGAATGGATTCGGCGGATTAATGCCTTGAAGAAAGAGGAAGATCCCGTCCGGGCTATCGGGTTGGGGCTGGGCGAATTGCGCCGCTCGGGGACGACTAGCGTGGTAAATATTGAATCGTATCTGGACGCTCCGGTGCAGGTGCCTCCGAGCGATTTGCGGGTGTGGTGGATGGGGGAATTGATGGACATTCGTGTCTCCGGCGATGTGGTCGCCGTGGCCGATGCAATGCGCCGGGCCGACGAAGTGCATCGACACCCCGGAGGCGGATGGGGGCTTTCTCCCCATGCGCCCTTCACCGCGTCGGCTGGACTTTATCAATCAGTGAGCAGGTTCTGTCGGGCGCAGAAACGACCATGGACGACGCATCTGGCGGAGACGGAAGAAGAATTTGCCATGTTTGCCGATGCCTCCGGACCTCTTTACGAATTTTTGCGGGACCTTGGCCGCCCTATGGTCGATGCGGGTGGGGCGACACCGGTTGAACGATTGCTCGAGGCTGACGGCCTGCCGCCGGGGGGGATTTTGGTTCACATGAATATTCTGGCAGACTCGGATTATGAAGTGCTGGCCAGGCGCAAACACGGAGACTTTAGCGTAGTCCACTGTCCGAATTGTCATGACTATTTTTCACGTCCGAAATTTGAGATTGAGCGATGGCGGAAGATGGGGGTGCCCGTTTGTCTAGGCACCGATAGCCTGGCCAGCAACTGGACGCTTAATCTCTTTGAGGAAATGCGCACCCTGCGGCGGAGTCATCCGGGGCTTGCTGCGGTCGAGATTCTCGAGATGGTGACCAGAAACCCCGCCCGCGCGCTGAGGGCGGTTGGCCGGTTGGGCGAAATCTCTGTGGGTGCGCAAGCTGACTTGATTGCGATCCCCTATGACGGAGGAATCGAAGGTGTCTTTGACGCGGTGGTAGACAATCGCTCCGAAGTGCAATGGATGAGAGTTGCTGGCAAGCGGTGCTAGCTCTTAGAGAACATAGTCGCCCATGTAGTTCGGCAGGTGGAGGTTGTCGGCCTGGGTTTTGGCATGCAAAAGCCCGCGGGCGGATTCGGCGAGACGTCCGGCCAGACCGACATACTGCAAGATGTCGAGACTGGGACAATTCTCGCGCAGCATGCGTTGCCGGGTGGCGACGATCCATTCCATCCAGGAGGTGAGAAGGGCGCTCAGTCGGTCGCAGTCCGCGAGGGGCACGGTGGCGGTCTTCATCCCAATTTCATGGGCCTGAAGGTGGGCGCGGATTTCTTTTTCCAATTCCGCGATACGGGTTTGGTCTCCCGGGTTCTCGTTTTTGGCTGTAAGGGTGGAGAGACCTCCGGCGCTAACCAAGAGGTGGGTGCTGATTTGGTGAAGGTTGCCAAGGTATTCGCGGAGGTTTTGACGATCTTCGGAGGTGCAGAAGGGGAGCTGAAGGTGGTTGATCCGGATGGCGGCCTCGCCGGGAATGAGGGCGATGCGAACCTGTTCCCAGAGAGGGAGAGAGGCGGTCATCCCCTGTCGCAGAATCCGGAGGAGCTCAACGATGCGGTCGCGGAGCTCCCATTGGGGTAACGATGGCCAGAGCAAACGCTGAACAAGGGCCGAAAGCAGCATGGCAAAGGAGAGTCCGAAAAAGATATTGGCAACGGCTTGCACGGAAATGGGCTCCTCTCCATTGAGGCCGAGAATGCTGACGATCAGGAGCATCGCCAGTTGCATCGGGATGGTGATTCCGCGGGTTTGAAAGGACAAATATCCCCAGAGGAACGACCAAGAAAAGATCAGAGTGTTCATGACAGCATAGCTGGAAAGGAAGGGGCGGATGCCGATGAGAATGAGGCAAACGACGAGGAGAACGAGGGTACTCGTGATCACATAGTGAAAAGCGCGTCGGTCACCGCGGCCTCCGGGGCTGGTGGCATTTAAGGCGGTGAAAACCCAGGCTCCAAGGACAAGGATCGCGCCACCGGGAGGATTGAGCCAATTCAAGAGGACCAAGGCGGCGGCGACGGCGATAGTCGTTTTCACTCCGGATCGAATCCAAAATGGCGGGGGAATCGGAGAGGTGAAAGGATGAGGTTCGCGGCGGGTACCTTCCATCCATCCGGTGGGAAGGGAGTCGAGGAGGATTTGCATCCGGGCAATGGTTTTCCGGATTTCCTCCAAAGCGAGAAGGTGCAGGCTCATGGCCACGATGGCCTCGGGAGCGAGATCGGGTAGTTCCGGGTCATCGTGAACCGAGAGGAGACGACTTTCGAGACGCTGATGGGCCGCAGTCATCTCCTCGCTCCGGGCGGCTCGGGATTCCTGCGTGGAGGCGGAGCCGGCTAGATCGGCCAAGGCGGCTTCGAGGCTGCGACCAAGTTCGAGGCATTCCCGACGAAGATGGGTGTGGTAATAAGATCCCGCCGGCAGGGGATTGGTCATGGTAGCCAGGTTTGCGGCCACCCGGGAGAGACAAGAGGTGATCTCAAAGTAGGTCGGCAGGCGGTCGCGGAAGTATTGGCTTTCCCGGGCTCCGAAATCCAGGAGTCCACGCAGTGCGGAGATTCGAGCTGGGAAGTCGGCCGCCTTGGCCGCAGCCGCACGAGGGTGACCGTCAAAAACGGCTTGGGAACTTTCGCGCAGACAGTCTTGCAAATCGGCCAAGGCGAGGCGGCTGTTGCGAAGAAATTCCTCGCGGGCGAAGCGCGGCCAGATCTGACTTTGCACCAACATGACGACGAGAATTCCCAGGGTGACCTCCTCGATGCGCCAGAGGGCGTATTGCCAGGAATTATCGGGATCCCCCAAGCCATTGCCCACCACCACGACCATGGTGAGTGCACAAAGGAGGAAGGCATACGGATAGCGGCTTTGTCCGAACATCGCGGTGCAAGCCCCCACAATCAGGGAGACCAGAATGACAAAAATGACGGGATTTTGTTCGAAACTCGCGGTCAGAAAATACCCCAAAAGCCCACCCGCCACGGTGCCGATGATCCGAAAAAGCGACTTCTCGGCGATCGCCCCGACATATTGCGCGATCATCAAAACAAAGACGGTGAAGAGCGCCCAGGTTGGTTCTTCCAAACGAAGAAAAAGAGCGATGAAGACGGCGAGGATGCCTGCGAGTCCGAATTTGATCCCATAGCGAATGGCCGGATCTCGAAAAACGGTGCGTATTGCCTGGGGCATCGAGCTGTACTACAATCCGTCCTGTCCCCCGATGTCAACCCACGCTCCATATTGGCCCAATCTTTGTCTCCGGTCCGCCGCCGTCCTTCTGGTCATGGGAATGTCCGCCGGAGCCTCTCGGGCCAAGGAACGCCAACATCATGGCGTGGTTTTTGAAAGTTGGGTACGAACGACATTTTTCGACGGCTATGAGCCAGCGGACCCGACGCAAAAATGGGATATTCCGGCGGCCATCAATACTCGGCACGGCCATATCCCGGTGAACCCCAAAGCGATCAAGTATCGCACTTCGGTTGATCTGGGGGATGCCATCCGGCAGTTTGAGATTGAGAGCCCCTTTTTGCTGGTGGCGGGATATTGGGAGTTAGTGGACGGGCGCAAGGAGATCGTCAACATTACCGCCATTCGAGTGCAACCCGAGGACTGGCGGAAACTCTGGGGGACCATCACGCGGAGGGATCTCGAACATCTGGACGAGATCATTAAAGACCGGTCGCTGAGCCCCGAAGAGGCCCGTCGCCAAGCGCACGCCCTCAATGCGGAACCTCCCTTTAGCGAAGGTATCATCCGGCTCAACCCCAAGATCGACACCAAGGGCCAAAGGCGCTTGCAGTGCAGTCTCTCATTTTTCGACATCTTTGAGATATTGGCTCCCGAGGCAGATTCCGAGCGGCAGGAACGTCCCGCGCTTTGGGGCGTGGTCTTTCCTGGTCCGTTGGAATGAACGGAAAGGGATCCTTGGGCACATGGCGTCAGGTCTCGGGGATGAAATCAATGTTTCCATCATTTTGAGAATAAGGTAATCGAATGGGAATGGACGTATTGGCCCGATTGACAAATCCCGAGGTGCAAATCGGAAGTTTCCTCCTGCCGTGGGGTATGGTAGTGGGCGCCTTGGGGTTCCTGCTTGCCTGGGGCGCGATCAGGCTCTTGGAGCGGCGGTGCTGGACGCGATATATTGCCAACCTGCCGCTCTTTTTTGTCGCCTTGGCCGTGATCTTCGGGTGTGTCGTTGGTTTGACTCTGGCCCCATGAAGACTCCGCCCTCCAAGATTGTTGTCACCTCGGTGGTCGTCATTTTGGCCCTCGTCGCTTCCGTGCTGATGTATGCCCGTTACATCAGTCGACCGTGGACCCGCGATGCTCAGGTTCGGGCCAATGTCATCGGGATTGCTCCCCGGGTGGCGGGACCGATCGTCAACATTCCGATCAAAGACAATCAGCCAGTGAAAAAAGGGGATCTGCTTTTTGAGATTGATCCATCAACCTACCAGGCGACCGAAGCCAACGCGGCCGCCGGATTACGCCAAGCTGAGGCGGCCGAGATCCAAGCCAAGCAGCAGATGGCCCGACAAACCAAGCTTTATGAAACGAAGGTCATCGACCTGCGCAGTTTTCAGGATGCCCAAGATGAATATGCCTCCGCTCAGGCGGATACGGCGGCGGCCCAGGCGACCTTGGACAATGCGCATCTCAACCTTTCCTACACCAAGGTTTTCGCGACCGTGGACGGCTATATGACCAACATGAACACCAGTGTTGGCCAATATGTCCAAGCGGGCGAGCAGTTGCTGGCTTTGGTGGATGGGAGTTCGTTTTGGATTGCGGCCTATTTTAAAGAAACCCAACTCCGCCATGTGAAAGAGGGAGAAAAAGTGCGGATCACCCTGATGGGACATGAGTCCGAGGGGTTTACTGGCGAGGTCGTCAGTATTGCCTGGGGAATCTATTTGACCGATGGGGCCACGGTAGATTTGTTGCCAGAGGTGAGCCAAACCCTCGACTGGGTGCGTTTGCCCAATCGTTTTCCGGTCCGGGTGAAGATTACCGGGCCGCCGCCCGTGCCCCTGCGCATAGGCCAGACCGCTTCGGCGACGATGCTGGGGGAGTGACCAAATCGTGATCGCCCGAAAAGGGAAAAATCCCAAGCGCAATGGGGGGCGTTCTTTTTTCTTTGAGGCCGCTCGAACCTGGAAGATAGTCGCCCCTTGGAAATTTCATTAATTGTCGAGCAAGTCGTCTTCGGGGGGAAGGGTTTATCTCGCTTGGAAGATGGCCGGGTGTGTTTTGTGCCAGGCGTCATTCCCGGCGAACGCGTCCTCGTCCGGATTCAGCGCGAGCACAAGACCTATGTCGAAGCGGACTTGGTCCGGATTTTGGAAGCCTCGCCGGACCGGGTGAAACCGGACTGTTCCGTCTTTGGACGATGCGGGGGATGCCATTACCAACACATGGCGATGTCCCGTCAATTGGCCGTGAAACGGGACCAGGTCGTGGACGTGTTGCGACGGGTGGGAGGCGTGGCGGAACCTCAAGTCGATGAGGTCGTCCCTTCGCCGGTCTCTTTCGGCTACCGCAATCGGATCACCGTCCATTCGCACCGGGGGCGGGTGGGGTATTTTGCTCCCAAGAGTCGGAAAGTGGTGGAGATTTCTGCCTGTCCGATCGCGTCCGAGGAAGTGAATGGAATGTTGACGGAGTTGCTCTCGCAGCCCCGGAACCGAATCCGGGATGGCGCCTATCCTTTGCGTGAGCCGCGTGAGTTCAAGGGGTTTCGGCAGGTCAATGATGCCGCGGGCGGGCTTTTGCAGGATGTGGTTGTGGCTTTGGCAGACCCGGGAGGAACCCTTTTGGTCGATGCGTATTGCGGGGCGGGATTTTTTGCCAAACGCCTGCTGGAAAAATTTCGTCAGATCATTGGCATCGAGTGGAGTCCAGATGCGGTCCGGGCGGCCCGGGAGGGGGTGACGGATGCGGAGATTTACTTGCTCGGTGATGTCAAACTCCACCTCGTGGCGGCTTTGGCTTCGGCTCCGGCCGCGGAAACCACCTTGTTGTTGGATCCGCCCACCGAGGGATTGGAGCCGGAGATTCTCGACCTCATCGTCGGTCATCAACCGGGTCGGATCATTTATGTTTCCTGTCACCCTGCGACGCTGGCTCGTGATATCAAGCGCCTGGCCGGGAGCTACGGTTTGCGTCGGGTTTGTCCGGTCGATATGTTTCCTCAAACGGCTGAGATCGAAGTGGCCGTCCTCTTGGAAAAACTATGATGCAATATCGACGCTTTGGCCGGACGGAACTTTCCATGCCCGTCTTTTCTTGTGGCGGCATGCGCTACCAGCAAAGTTGGAAAGACTCCGACGCGGCGGCGATCACCCTCGAGGGACAGGAAAATCTCGAAGCCTGCATTCATCGTTCGCTCGAGGCGGGGATTTCCCACATTGAAACCGCCCGCGGTTATGGGACTTCCGAGCTCCAACTCGGTCGCATCCTGCCCCGCCTGCCCCGGGAAAAACTCATCGTCCAAACCAAGATTGGTCCGTCGCCAAAGGAAAAGTTCCTCGAGACCTTTGACCTCAGCATGAAGAACCTGCAACTCGATCACGTCGAGTTGCTCGGCATTCACGGGATCAATACTCCTGATTTGTTGGAGGAGACTTTAAAAAAAGGCGGCGCTTTGGAAGCCGCCCGCCAACTTCAGAAGGATGGACGAGTGCGTTTTGTGGGATTTTCTACCCATGGGGCCTGTGACATGATCACCGCGGCCAATGCGACAGGGGAGTTCGACTATGTGAACCTCCATTGGTATTGGATCAATCAATCGAACAACGCAGCCATGGCCGAAGCGACCCGGCAGGATATGGGCGTCTTCATCATTAGTCCGAACGACAAGGGCGGGAAGCTCTATGCACCTCCGGAGAAATTGCGCAGCTTGTGCGAGCCCTACTCGGCCATGATTTTTAATGACCTCTTCTGCCTCTCTCGTCCGGAGGTCCATACCCTCAGCCTCGGGGTGGCCAAGCCAACCGATTTCGATGAACATTTGCGGGCCCTGACGCTATGGGATCAACGCGAGGAGATCGTCGCTTCGGTGCAGGATCGACTACGCGGGGCGCTCGAAGAAGCCTTGGACCCCGACTGGTGCCGGCGCTGGGAGGAAGGGATTCCCTCATGGGAAAACATTCCCGGAGAAATTAATGTCTGGGAAATCTTGCGCCTCTGGACCTATGCGACCGGACTCGACATGGTTGAATTCGGGCGGATGCGATACAATTTGCTCGGGAATGCCAATCATTGGTTTCCGGGAAAAAATGCCGGAGAAATGGACGAGGCGGCCGTGCGAACCGTTTTGTCCTCCAGTCCGTTCGTGGATCGCATTCCCTCCATTCTGAAGGAAGCGCACCAGCTTCTTTGGGACAAACCGGCGGAGCGATTGAGCAAAAGCGACGACTGACGTCGCTTCAGTCGAAGTCCGATGAGGTCACGCTGGTCTGGGCCCGGGAAGCCAGAAGTTTGGCGTGGGCAATGACCGTCTCGCGATCGGCATCAAATCGATAGCTGTGGCAATTCGGGCAGGCTGTGACTCGATTGGCCACGATGGAATCGCATCCCTCGCAAATTTTGAACTGATCGGCGGCGGCGATGATTTTTTCCGCCCGCGCGGCCCTTTCAGCCATGTGGTCGTCTGACATACAATTTGAGCGTAGGGCATTTGGACTCCGGATACAAATATCTTTGCTCCCCTTGCAAAGTTGTCGAAGTGTCGTACGTTTTACCCGATATGAAAAAACTCCTTCTCACCCTCAGTGCGGTCGCCTTGGTTGCGGCCAACGCCTTCGCGGGATCTTTTCCCGACATCAGCCTCGACGCCTTGAAATCCGCCATCGCTAAAAATGATGTCACCATTATTGATGTCAATGGCAGTGCCTCCTACAAAAAAGGGCACATTCCCGGAGCCATCGATTTCGTGGCCGACAAGGGCGATTTGGCGACCAAACTCCCGGCGGATAAGAACGCCTTAGTCGTTGCCTATTGCGGCAGCGAACAATGCGGAGCCTACGGCCGCGCCGCAGAAGCGGCCAAAACCCTTGGCTACACCAACGTGCAGCATTTCGCTCCGGGCCTTGCTGGGTGGAAATCCGCCGGCGAGCCCTTGCAAAAGGCCGAATAAATCAACCTGAACTTTCTGAGTCGGCGGAGCCAATCATTGGTTTCGCCGACTCTTTTTTTTGCCTGGGTGCCTCCATTCGGGAAGGAGAAGAGAAAATCCCATATCCGCCTCTGGAAATTTCGCGTATGAGAATGGAAATGAACCCACCCGCCCATCGGCCTATGGTCGGAAAACCCGGCTGGGAGGCCTTGAGATCCCAGCCCGAGCCGATCCTGGCTTTGGCTCCGATGCAGGACGTGACCGATCTCCCGTTTTGGCGGCTGATGCGGGACTACGGGGGCGCCGATGTTTATTTCACCGAATATTTTCGGGTGACCGCTGAATCCCGGCTTGGCAAGACGATCTTGTCCTCCATCACCGAGAACCCGACAGGTCGTCCAGTGGTGGCTCAGATGATCGGTAATGATATTCCGGCTTTGATTCGCACGGCCCGCGAATTGCAGAATTATCCGATTGTCGGGATTGATCTCAACCTGGGTTGCCCGGCCCCGGTGGTGTATCGCAAATGTGCGGGAGGCGGGTTGTTGCGGGATCTTCCAGCGGTGGACGCGATTCTAGGCGCATTGCGTGAAGCCATTCCCGGAACCTTCACCGTGAAAACCCGCCTGGGGTTCGACGATGAAGCAACCCTCGGCGCGTTGCTGCCGATTTTTGCCCGGCACAATTTGGACCTCCTCACCGTCCATGGCCGCACGGTGAAGCAAATGTATCGCGACGGGGTCCGCTACGACTTGATCGCGGAGGCGGTGGAGGCGCTCGATTGTCCGGTTCTTGCCAATGGAAATGTGGCCTCGGCCAATGGCGCCGCGGAAATCCTCCGCGAGACCGGAGCCCGGGGGCTCATGATCGGTCGGGGGGCGGTCCGCAATCCCTGGATTTTTCAGCAGATTCGGCAAAAATTGCGCGCGGAGCCCGTCACTCTTCCCGTCGGCCGAGAGGTCCTGGCCTTCATTCATGCCTTGTATGAAGCCGTGTGTTCCCCTGATTTTGGGGAGCGGCTGCAGGTCCAAAAAATGAAAAAGTACCTCAACTTTCTTGGGTTGGGAGTTGAGCCCAGCGGAGCCTTTCTGCATGCGATCCGCCGGACCAACACGCGGGGGGATTTTTTCGACCTTTGCACCCAAGCCTTGGATCACGATGAGCCGATGGCTCTAGAACCCTATCCCGCAGAATCTGGTTGAACTCCACAGGAGGGAGGAAGCACCAAACGAAACGAGACCAAACGGGGCCTCAGATGAATTCGAGGTTCCCGGTGGACTTTCAGGCGTCAGGGAGTGGAAGACTCCACTTCTCCGGCTGCGAGCAGGAGGAGGTTTTTCAAGACGTTTCGGTCGGTTGCCGAGGTCTTGGCGATGAATCCGCGGGCGTGGGCGAAGTGAACGTCGGGGGCGGCTGCGATCCGGGTGAAATCAAGGCGGGTGTGGTCTTGGAAGCGGGAGAGCCCGTACCCGGAACCGCGACGATCCGGGTACACCGTGGCGACGATGTCGTGCGACCGTCCCTGGCTTTCGATAAAAGCATCCAATCCCATGGAAGGTTCGTCTGGCAGGGGATTGGTGCGAGGGACATAGACGACGTGAAAAGCGCCCTCCGGGGCCTCCAAGGTCCAGAACTCGGCGGTTCGGTTGAGAAAATCGAGTCGCGCCTGGAGGGTTTTGACATAATCAAGAAGGTCTTCGCCGACCATGCGCATAATTTCCCAGAGGGGCTCCCCGGGCCGGAGAGATTCGGCTTGGGCAAAACGACGCAGGAGGGTGATGTCGATCGGGGAGTTAAGTTGGTTGACAACTTCGCGGGAGATCCCCAGCCACTTGGCGGTCGCGTGGGGCCCCCGGCAATCGAACCATTCCGCCGGTTCCAGCCAGTCGCAAAAGCGGCGGGCCTCTTCGTAAAGTTCGAGATGTTGCAGGACGAGGGACAGCGAGCACGTTGGCGTGTGATCGCGGGGAAGTTGGTGGTGGTCGAAGTTGCTTTTGGCCGGCTCGTGTTCGTGACCCACATCGAGAACGCAGGTTTCGAGGTCGGCCAGATCGGCCGCCGTGGGTTCGCGCCGGAGGATGGGAACGGGATAGAGCGCCAGGAGCACACTGGAGGCCAGAAATTCGTCTTTATGGGCTCCACCCGGATGGGTGAGGATACGGCGGATGGATGTCATAGCCGAATTCCTACGAGGTTGTGGCGGCGATGGAAACGGGAAATGCACTTGGGGACACGGAGATTGGGAGACGGGGAGATCGGGTCTGATTAAAAGCGGGTGAGGTTATCGGAAATTTCCCCGAGAGAAGTCGGACGGCTCATCGAGCCATCCCTCCCCAATCTGGTAGGGCGGGTTCGATGAACCCGCCGTAACTTCTCCAATTGACTTAATGACACCCGGGAAGATCCCTGACCAAATATCGGACTTTTCGGGAACCGGAACCTAGCCTACAAGTAACGGGTATGAGAGTTGTTTCGGTACGTGTTCCTGCCACTTCAGCCAATTTGGGGCCGGGGTTTGATTGTCTCGGGCTCGCGCTGCAGTTGTACAATGTGGTCACGGTTCGTCGGGGGACGACCACCCGGGATGCGTTTGTCCGGGCGGCAGCGGCGGCATTTTTCAAAAAAGCCGGGGTGGTTCCTTTTGCCATTGATTGGGAGGTGTCTGGTGATGTCCCGCGTTCCCGGGGGCTGGGAAGCAGCGTCACGGTTCGGCTGGGGATTTTGCATGGACTCAATGAATTGGCGGAGAAGCCTCTGGATGGGGATGAATTGTATGCCCTCTGCGCCGAATTGGAAGGCCATCCAGACAATGCCGCTCCGGCGGCGTATGGCGGGTTCACCGTGGCCCGGGCCGGAGGCGTTCAGCGCTATCGGGTGGGGCGGGAGTTGGAGTTTTCCCTCCTGATTCCGGAATTTGCTGTTCCCACCGTGGACGCCCGCAAGGTGTTGCCAAAGAAGGTTTCGCTTCCCCACGCGGTCCGCTCCCTCGGCAATGCCTGCGCCATCGTGGGGGCGTTTTCTAGTCGTCGCTATGAGGAATTGGAGGGATGCTTCGACGATTATTTGCACCAACCCTACCGCGCGAAATTAGTGCCCTGTCTGGGCGCGGTTCTCGAAGCGGGTCAAAAGGCTGGCGCTCTCGGCGGATGGCTGAGCGGATCGGGCTCCACCATCGCGTGCCTGAGCGAGGGTTCAGGTGCCCGGGTGGCCAAGGCGATGCGCCGGGCCGCCGGGGATATCGACGCGGAGGTCATCGTCGTCCGTGCGGACAACGCCGGGGTTCGCGTCCTCCGACCCTCCCACTCATGAGACGTTGGCTGGAGGGACTCGAGACCTTCGTCATCGACGTCATCCTGGAGCGCCGCTACGGCCGGCGGGCCGATATTTTGCGGTGGATCTTGCATGGACTTTCGTTGGGATATCGCAGCGCAGTAGCTTTGCGTCTGACTTTATTTCAGTGGAGAATCTACCGGCCCCGAAGCATGGGGTGTCTGGTCATCAGTGTGGGAAACCTGACCGTGGGGGGCACCGGAAAGACGCCCGTGGTTGAGATGCTGGCGAGGGCCCTGCATGAGGGAGGCCGCAAGGTGGCCATTCTCAGTCGGGGGTACAAGAGCGTTCCTCGTCCGTTGCTTCTGCGCCTGAGCGACAAGGTTTTCAAAAAGAAGGCCCTCTTCACTCCCCGGGTGGTTTCCGATGGACAATCTTTGTTGCTGGATTCGCGGACGGCCGGTGACGAGCCGTTCATGCTGGCAAATAATCTCCGCGGGGTACAAATCCTCGTCGATCGGGACCGGGTGAAGAGCGGATTTTATGCCATTGAGCATTTCGGCGCGGACACTTTGTTGCTCGACGACGGATTCCAATACATCCGCATGCGACACAGCATCGAAGTGGCTTTGATCGACCGGCAGGCTCCCTTCGGGAATGAATATCTTCTTCCCCGGGGGACATTGAGGGAACCCCCCCGGAACTTGCGCCGGGCGACCCATATTTTTCTGACCAAGTGCAACGGAGGCGACAATTCGGAGGTGGTCGCCCGAATTCGAAAATACAATCGTACGGCTGATATCATCGAATGTTCCCACCATCCTAAACATTTGCAGAACATCGTGACCGGAGAAGTGCGTCCGCTGGAGTTTCTCAAGGGCCTTTCCATTGGCTCGATTTGTGGGATCGCCATGCCAGAGAGCTTCGAGGAGGGTCTCCGCCGACTGGGAGCCAAGGTCGAGGTGACGAAAACCTACACCGACCACCATCGGTATAACTCCCGGGAAATTGAAACCTTCATCCGCCAATGTGCCCGGCGGGGCTTGTCGGCGATTCTCACCACCGAGAAAGACGCCGTGCGGATTCCGCGAATTTTGGAGCCGGAGGTGCCAATTTATTATTTGCGGGTGGAGATCGAGATTCTTGCCGGGCAGGAGAGCTGGAAGCGTTTCGTCGATCAGATCACCACCAACGCGCCGATGGTCGGGCCGGAGCGGGCCTATTGACTGTCGTCGGTCGGCAGATGATCAAGGATTTCCAAATAGGTTCGGTTGACGATTTTCTTCGTGGAGGGATCGAACGTTTCCACCCGCATTTGTTTCAGCATCCACTGTCCGTCGATTTTTTGAGCGGAAATGACTTCGAACCGGCGGCGGAGCAGCCCCTCGCGGTCGTAGCCTTCCATCCGAAGAATGGCGCCGCTTTCCTGGTCGATCCAGACCCGGGCCACCCCGTATTGGGACGAATCCTGGCCTGCTTGGATCTCGATTTTCCATGCCCCCCGGGTGCGGAGAACGTCTTCGCCCAGGAGGACGGGGTTTTTCCAATAGAGAAAACGGAGGGCAAGATCCTCGTAGGTGATGCCGGTATCGCGGATGAGTTCATCGAAGCGGGCCCGTCGAACCGGCTCGGTCTCGCCGCCGAGTTGTTCGCTCAGAATGGGGGCATTGTCTTCGAGTCGGAGAATCAATTCCTGGGAGGGATTTTCGAAAACGTACCGGATGGAACCATCGACAAGAATTTGGAAGGGCGTCGTCTTCGCGTCGGAGCGCAATTGGGCGCTGAGGCCTGTTTTTGCCCCCATGGGATTGACCCTGGCGGCGGTCAGAATAGTCTCGGCTTCGGGCTCGGCCAAGAGGGATCCAGGAAAAAGGATGACTAAAGTAAGCGATAGCAGCTTGCGAAAATACCCGGATCGGAAAATCATGCCTCACGCTACGCGGCACCGCTTATGGATCAACAGCTTCTTTTTCTTATCAATCGCACCTGGACCCACCCGGTCACGGATCGCGTCATGGCGGTGGCCTCGAGTTTTGATTTTTGGTGGCCCATCCTTTTGGTGGGCGGAATCGCAGCGCTGATCTGGGGCGGGTTTCGCTGGCGGGTCTTTCTTTTGGCGGCCGGCCTCGCCGTTGGCATCACCGATGGGTTGGTGGTGGGTACATTGAAGGAAGTGGTCGGGCGCCCACGCCCCCATGATTCCCTCGCCGGGGTGCGTTCGCTCGATCTCGAACATCTCCAACCCCGCTTTCTGGCTCTGGCAAAACCCTTGCGGATCAATCTCTCCTCGGTGGGAATTCGTCCGCCCCGAGGCAATTCGTTTCCGTCCGGTCATGCCGCCAATAACTTTGCCGTGGCCGCCGTTTGCGCGGCGGTGTTTCGCCGCCGGGGATGGTTGTTGTTTTTCCCCGCTGCTTTGGTGGCTTATAGCCGGGTCTACGTGGGGTCGCACTGGCCGTTGGACGTCGTCGTTTCTGCCTTGCTGGGCTCGGCAATCGGATTTTTGACGGTGGCGGGACTGGAGGCACTCTGGCGCTGGAAAGCGTGGCCCTGGCTTCCCAAGTTGGCAAAAAAACACCCCAGTCTGGTCGCCGAATGAAGACGACGAAATTGCTTCTCATTGTCATCGGGCTTCTCACCCTCGTTCGGATCGGACTGGTGCTTTCCGAAGACCCTTCTCCCGCCGAGACCTATTATTATTTGTGCGCGGGGAAACCGGCCCCGGCCTACTTTGACGGCCCGGCTGGAACCGCCCTATTGGTGGGATGGCTGGAAGCGGCCGGACTCCCCGAAGGGTGGTGGCGCTTGCAGGCACCTCTCTGGGCCTTGGCCGCGACGGGGGCGTGTTTTCTTCTTCTCCGGCAGATTGGAAATGCCGAAAAAGCCGCCTGGGCGGCGCTGGCTCTCAACGCCCTGCCGATCATCAACATGGCCGCCCTCCGGGTGGGACCCGACTTGCCGGCTTTGACGGCGATGAGCCTTTCCTTGTGGCTCGCCTGGCGGGCTTTTCATGCCGGATCGGGGAGGCTGCTTTGGTGGTTGGCGGCGGGGCTCATGATGGCAGTGGCGGCCTCCTTTGCTTACCTGGCGGTGGCCTGGATTCCAGCGCTACTGATTTTCACTCTTGCCAGCCGGAGCCCTCGCCGATCCGACGAGATCATTGGATTGGGGCTCCTCGTCCTTTTTCCGGCGCTTGTTCTCGGGCCGGCCTTGGCCTGGAACGCCAATTTGGAATGGCTCCCCATCGCGAGTGGAACCTTGCGGACTTTGTGGATGTTTGAGGGCTGGGGTTTTTTGCTCTCATCTTGGGAGGTGGTGAAAGTTTTTTCCCCCTTTGTTCTCGTGCTTTCATTCCTTGCGTGGGTGGTGGCCGGGCGGGAATCGGTCCACCAGCCAAGTTCGCGGTTTGTGTTCTTAGGGGCCCTGCCGGGGGTGGTGCTTTGCGGGTATTTCGCCCTTCGGGGCGAGTCGGCGGTTCTTTATCTTCTCTTGGCAACTCCCTTGCTTCTCTTTGGGATGGTCACGGGCGACTTTCGATCGGGCTGGCGACGGGCGATTCCTGGGTTCACCTTCACCGTGGCGGTGGCCATGGCGGTGTGGACTGTGCCGGGAGTGATCACCTCCGGAGAAGGTTGGCGGGCGGCAGCGGCCGAGGTGCGGGAGGTCTTTTTAGAAAAATCGGCTGAAGGCGAGGGGATCTTTCTTGTCGCCGCGGATCCCGATTTGGCTTCAGTATTGGGCTATCATCTCCGGAATGACTTGGTGCCGCCCTCGGGACATCCCACCGTCTATGTGGGCGAATCGCAGGATCTATCCAATCAATTTGGATTGTGGCCGGGATATGGGGACTTTATTGCGACCGGACATGCCGCCGATGAATATTTCACCGAACAAGAGGGAGAAAATCCCTTTCTCGGGCGCAATGCTCTCTACATCACCCATGATGGGGGAGGACTCCCCCAGACTATCCAGGCCGCCTTCACTTCCGTCAGCCGACTTAAAACTCTCCCGCCTGCCGGGGGCAACACCGAACCGCTTTACATCTACCAGTGTCTCGACTACCAGACCCAACCTTTGTGACCACTCCTGAGATTTCCATTGTGATTCCGCTTCATAATGAAGTGGAAAATGTCAGCCCGCTGCAGCGTGAATTGCGCGCTGCGCTTGAGGGATGGTCCTATGAGGTGATCCTGGTCGATGATGGGTCCACCGACGGCACTGCCGCTGCGGTCGAACCGGCCCCGGAATTGCGTCTGCTGGAATTTAAGAAAAATGCCGGTCAAAGCGCGGCCATGCTGGCCGGAATGCTGGCGGCTCGGGGGGAAGTTATTGTTCTCCTCGACGGAGATTTGCAAAATGATCCCCAGGATATCCCGGCCTTATTGGCGGAGATCAAAAAAGGCGCCGACCTCGTCTGCGGCTATCGCGTCAGACGGATGGATTCGGTGGTAAAAAAATTAACCAGCCGGATCGCAAATTTTATTCGCAGTCGATTCGTCGCCGATGGGGTGCGGGATACTGGCTGCACGCTCAAGGCTATGCGGAAGGAATGTGTCACTGCCTTGGTGCCTTTCAACGGCCTTCATCGGTTCATTCCCGCCTTAATCAAAAATGCCGGCTTTCGAATTGTCGAGATTCCCGTCCATCACCGGGCTCGCCAGTTCGGGGCGAGCAAATACGGATTGGGAAACCGAGCCGTTCACGCCACCCTCGACATGCTGGGCGTGCGATGGTTGCAAGCCCGGCATTTGAACTACGAAATTCGTCGCGACGAAACCTCCTGAGCCAATCAGGTGTTGCGTGGACGGTCCCAGAAATAGCGCTGCAAGACAACCTTGAGCGTGGCGGTGAGGGGAATCGCCAGCAAGGCTCCCAAGAGCCCACCGAGGATGACACTCCAGAGGAGGACCGAAATGATGACCGTGAAGGGATGGAGCCCCACGGACTCGCCCACGATTTTGGGCGAGATGAAAATTCCTTCCAGTTGATTGGCCGCGAGGAAGATGACCGTGACCCAGAAAGGATGCCACCAATCCCCGAATTGCGCCGTCGCTAAAAGAACCGCCGGGATCCAACAAATCAACATCCCCGCATAGGGGATGAGACCGAGCACGCAGACGAGCAGTCCAATCAAAAGTGCAAAATCCAGTTGGATGAAAACTGTCAGACTGATGCCAATGAGAATGCCGTCGATGATACTGACGACGAGTTGTCCCCGGAAAAAACTAATGAGATAGTTGTTGATCTCGCTGATGAGGGATACGATTTCGTCCTTCAGCGGAGATTCGCGGAGCGGAAGGTATTTGCTCCAATTCTCGGAAATGGATTTGCCGTCATAAAGAAAGAAGAAGAGAAAGAGCGGAACCAAAACGAGACTGAGGAGGATTCCAAGGCCCCCGAGAAATCCGCTCGCGCTCCGTTGGAGGAATTGGCCTGTGAGCGCGGCAACGCCGGGGACCTGGGCTTGGAGCCATTGCACCCCGTCGGTAGTCATGGTGGAGAGATAGGCGGTCAGGGGGTCTGCCGGCTCGGCGGTGTCTCCGGATTTTTTGAACATCGGCAACTCGCTGAGATGGCGAATTTCCTTGATCGTATTGGTTACCAGATCTTCCGCGCGCTGGGAGTAGGAGGGCAAATTGGCCACAAAGGATTGGCCTTCATGCCAGAGCGATGGAATGATCCAGATCAAAATGCCCGCCCCGGTCGCCGTGATGGCTAAAAAAATAATAACGACGGCCAGAGTTCGGGACATTTTCCGGCTCTCCAGCCAGCGGACCGCAGGTTCGAGCAGATAGGCGAGGATGCCGGCGATGGCCAACGGCAGGAGGACCGGACGCAGATAGGCGATGGCTTCGATGACGAGTTTGCCGACGAGGACGATGATGGCGGCGAGGACCACGAAGGCGAGGGCGGTCAGAGCAGCCCAAAAGAGTTTTTGTTGAAAGGGGGTCGGTGCCATGGCGGGTTTGATAGAGACGAAACCGTCATCTGAAAAGCCGGAAGTACCAACAAAGTGATGCGACCTCTCAAAAAATTCCCCCAAAAAGCACCCTTTCCTTGACCAACCGCTCCGCCGAATCCGAGTCGCCGGATCGTCCGAGTCTTTCCGTCTCTCGTGACGATCGCATCACAGAACGGAAAGAAAGCGGGGGCGGTTGAGGCAGATTTTCGCGTGCCGGGACAGATTTTTGCGGTGCGTTGCCGACGGCAACCTGCCTAGGGTCTTGGGTGGTTCTTTCGATTTTCGATTTTTTTAAAAGCCAATTACAGAGCGCGAAACCTGTCCATCCTGTGGAGGGCGCCATGGCGAAGCGGTGGGTGAAGGAACGTCTTAAAGCGATCTATCCAGAACTTCGTGGGAATCCCCGCGAGTTGGAGCGGATGTACCGATCCCTGTCGCTGGAACCCCGGGCGGGCGGGGGAGAAGGCGGGGCCATCTTGTTCGAGGTGGTTTTGCCCGGGAGGATCACGTGATTGCCGGGTCTAATTCTTCTTCCTCGGGAGGAAGTGGGGGCAGCGGTGGAGGAGAATCCTCGGGCCGGGGCGGATGGTGATGTCGGCCTGCGATGAAATGATGATCCGATGAAAAGTGTTTTGCGATTTTTGCTTTTTGTTCTCGTGGTGGGAATGGCGGTGGGGCTCCTCTATTATTGGACGGCCCTGCGGCATACGATCAAATCTCCGGGAATGGAGGGAGCGACGGGTACGCTTGTGGCCATGGATCGTGAGTTTACCGGGCTGGTGGCCCGGGTGTTGCCGTCGGTGGTGAGTATCAACGTGATTTCTTCCGATGGTCAGGATCCTCGGCTGCGGTGGATGAAAATGTGGTTGGGCGAGAAACCGCTCGAGGACAATGCGGCCATGGGATCCGGGGTGATCGTCTCGGATTCAGGCCACATCGTGACCAATTTGCATGTGGTTTCGCATGCCGCCAGTGTCGAGGTACATCTCAATGATGGCCGGGCCCTACCCGCTCGGTTGGTCGGTGAAGACGAACTCTCGGACATCGCGATTTTGAAAATTGATGCCGAAGGGCTTCGTCCCCTGGCGTTTGGAGACTCCGATCAGGTCCAGGTTGGTCAGATGGTTTTCGCAGTGGGAAATCCCCTCGGACTCGAAGAGACGGTGACTCGGGGAATCATCAGTGCGAAGGGACGCCGGGCCGCCAGCGAGGCGGCCAATGAGTTTTTCCAAATCGATGCGGCCATCAACCAGGGGAACTCGGGTGGACCGCTCCTCGATATGGAGGGCCTGATCATTGGGATCAATAATTCCCTCTCGCCTCAAGGTCAGGGGATCGGGTTTTCCATTCCTTCGAATACCGTACAAAGAGTCTTCGAAAGTATTCGGGATTTTGGACGTTTTATCCGGCCTTGGTTCGGCGCCTATATGCGTTCGCTGACTCCGGAAATGGCGGCGCAGTTGAATCTCCCCGATGCGTTCGGAGCGTTGGTCCTGTTGGTTTACGAGGGATCACCTGCGGCCGTGGGGGGGCTTCGGGCCTGGGATGTCATCGTGGAATTCAACGGTCAGCCAGTTCCGGATGTGAGGGAGTTGCGGAATCGGGTGGCCAAAATGGATGTCGGAGAGAAGGTCACGATGCGGGTGCGGCGGAAAGGGACGGAGTTGCTCCTCCAAGCCGTCATCGCCGCAGAACCGGGAGCTTAAGCTCGCGCGAGGAGAGGCTTTTCTTTTTCCAAAATTCGGTTATCTTGCGACGCCTGTGGCCTCTCCAACAACCCATCCGCCCATTCCCCGGCAACCGATCGGTGCCACCTTTCTGGTGGCGATCAGCCTGCTCGGAGTGATTGCCGTCATCCAATTGTGCGCTCTGGCCTGGCACTACAGCAAATTTGTCAAAGAACAAATGCTCTCTGCTGCCGCTGAGGCGCGGGAGGAAGTGGTCGCCCCTCCGATCGTTCTGGCGCTGGAGCCGGTCGCCACGGCGGATCCGGCGGATCCGGCGGAATTAATTCGGGCGCAGCAACTTTTTGCCGATGCCGATCGCCACTTCCGGGTGGGGGAGTTCGAGAAAGCCTTGGCAACATTGGATCAGGTGGATGCCGTCATGCCGGGAGACCCCAGTGTGTCTTTGCGGAAGGCTGAGATTTTGGAAAAGCTCGACCGCCCGGCCGAGGCAATGGTGGCTTTGGAAGAGGCTCTCAATGTTCCCGCCTTGCCGCCGAATATTCGTGCTCAGGCGGGGAAGAAAATGGCGCTCCTTGCCCAGCAAATCGGAGCGAGCGAACGGACGAATTCTGCGGCTGGCCCGGATCAAACCGCGGTGGTGGACGAGAACCGGGACTCTATGCGTGATCCCATCGGATTACAGCCAGGGGCAGACTTGGGCATTGTGGATACTTTGCTGCAGGATGGCACGACGGGAATGAAACGACTTCGTGTGGCGGTCAAGTCTCGGCCAGGAGTCGAGATCAAGGTGCCCGAAGTGAGGATCTATATTTATTTTTATGAAGAGGGGGAAAATGGGGGGATTGTTATCACGGATTCCAGGGTCAAAACCGAGTGGCTGAGCCCTCCGGTGAATTGGGCCGCCGACGAACCGGAATTATTGCTCGGGCAATATATCCTGCCGGAGAGCGGCCTGCCGGGAAGTTCGACTGCGAACGGAGCTCCGGGAAGGAAGTACCATGGCTACATTGTGGCGGTTTATTATCATCAGGAACTTCAAGATTTTCGTTCCGAGCCGGCGACCTTGGCCAAGGAATTTCCCGTGCCACTTTATCTTAAGGAGTAACGTAATATGAAGGTACTAATTGTTGATGACGAGCCGGGGCTCGCCGCGGGATTGGCGGCCTGGTTGAGAGAAAATGGCTGGGAAAACGTCGGCGCGGCGACGACGAGCGATGAGGCAATCGCGTGGATTAATCAACATGGGCATTTGGACGTCTTGGTGACCGATGTTTTCATTACACCTGCCGACGGAATGGCTCTGCGCGAATCTTTGCAGGCTCATCTTCCCAAAATGAAAACTATTTTCATCTCGGGCTATGATGTGTCCGAGCATGCTCCCCGGATGGAGGGTCACCCCTTTCTGCAGAAACCCGTCACGGGGGATGATTTGGATACGGCCATTCGTAAGCTTTATGAGGCGCCGACCCCTCGGGTGGCGACGGCCACGCCCAAAGCCACGCCTCAGGCGGCAGCTCCCCAGGCGGTAGTTGCGACCCCCAAGGCAATACCCCAGGCGGTAGTTGCGACCCCCAAGGCAACACCCCAGGCGGTAACTCCTCAAGCGGTGACTCCTCAAGCGGTGACTCCTCAAGCGGTGACTCCCCAAGCGGTGACTCCCCAAGCGGTAGTTGCGACCCCCAAGGCAACACCCCAAGCGGTGACGCCGCGGGCGGCCGCAACTCCTCAAGTTGCTGCGGTGGCCCCCCAAGCAGTGAACCAGCAAGCAGCCACCCCTAGGGTCGCCAGTCCACGTCCGGTGGCCCCCCAAGCGGCTGCGCCTCGGGCCGCCGAAGCTCAAGCCGGGACTCCCCGTGTGGCCAGTCCCCAGGCAAAAGTTCCCCAGACCGCAACTCCGCCGAAGGCGAAGGCTGCCCGGGCGGCATCAGGCCCCGTGGCCGCTGCAGCGGCCACGGTTGGCCGAGAAGTGGAATTGCCGGACGACGAAATGGTCGGAATCGTCATTGGGGAATACCAAATCGAAGCGCGAATCGGTTCTAGTCCTCAAGGGGCCATCTATCGCGCTTTGCAAACGAACATGGGGCGGCATGTCCGATTTTACACTCTGGATCGCGAGTTGGCCGCGGATCCGACCGAGATCCAGCGATTTATTTCCAATGCCAGCGTGAAGGCAAATGTAGCCCACCCGAGTATCTTTGCGGTTTATGAAGCGGGCGAGAAGGACGGGATCTATTATTATTCCTGCGAGTATTTGCCCTGCCGGCCCTTGCGGCAGATCCGGGAAGCCGGAGAGGTGCCGGACGTGAACACGGCTCTGCAGGTCATGAAGGTGGTGGCCGATGTGATGACGTATTTCGTCAGGGAGCGGATCACCCACAATTTTCTGAACGACAATGCGATCCTCTTGACCAAGAACAACCGTCCCCGCATTGCCAACATCGCGGTTCATCAGGCCGCGGAAGAATTTAGTGTCGCGGATGAGATGGCTCAACTCGGGCGGGTCATTATCGAGGTATTGCCCGAAGAGGCGCAGGCCTTGGGAGTGCGGAAGCTGGCGGAGTCGTTGGCGAGTGGCGAGGTCACCTTCCCCGGTTGGCCGGCTTTGGGCAAAGCCGTGGCGGATTTGGAGCCCAAGGTGGCTCCGGAAGACGCCTACAAATTGGACGCCCAGGAACGGGGCGCGATTCGCATGGTGGAAGAAGCCAAGAAACGGCAGAAGCGCGGGATGATCATCAGCTCGTTGGTCTCGCTGGGTTTGCTGGCGGCGGCGCTCGGTTCGGTTTGGTTTTTTCACCTCCGGGAGAAGGGCGCGGTGGCTCGGACCTTTGATCGGATGATTGAGGTGCCGGGCGGTCCCTTTGTCTATCAGGATGGTGAAAAACTCAATTTGCCGACGTTCTATATCGACGAATATGAGGTCACCATTGGGCAGTATGCCGAATTCCTCAAATATTTGGAAGAGCATCCCGACGAGGCCGAAAAATTCAATCATTCCGAGCAACCCAAGGGGAAAAGCCATCTCCCGGAAAAATGGGCTACCGAGGAATTGGCCACTGGCCCCATGCCGGGCTACTACGAGCGGGCGCAGCGCTGGGCAAAATACCGCGATGCTCCCTTGGACGTCAACAGCCCGGTGTTTGGGGTGGATTGGTTTGATGCCTATGCCTATGCGAATTGGAAGGGTCATCGGTTGCCGACAGAACAAGAATGGGAAAAAGCGGCTCGTGGAACCGCTGGCTATGTTTTTCCGTGGGGAGACGACGACGATCCCAAGCTCGTCAACAGCGGCAATGATACCGATCGGAATCCGAAAAAAGGCGGGGAAATTGACGGCTGGGATGCCTGGGCACCGGTGGATGAGGTCAAGACCGATAAAAGTATGTTTGGCGTCATTGGCATGGCGGGCAATGTTTCGGAATGGACGAGTTCCCGGGCGGCCGATCCCCAGCTTCCCAGCCAGGAAGTGCCGGTGATTCGCGGTGGAAACTGGAGGACTCCCAAGGATTATCAATTGACCCGGCGGGTCTTGAAACTGACGGAATTGCAAACCGACGAGGCCCTCGGGTTTCGTACGGTTTCTGATCCGCCTCCGAAGGGATCCTCGAGGTGATGCGGTCCGGAATAGGAATGCTCTTCCTTGTGGGGCTGCTCGTCGTGGGGGGAAGCCTAACGGCTCGGGCTCAAGTGGACGTGAGCATCTCCTTCAAACGCAGTCTCTATATGGTGTACGAGCCGATCATGTGCACCGTCACGATCACCAATATGAGTGGAGGCACTCTGGATCTGGACGATACGAGCCGGGAAAAGTGGTTTGGATTTCAAATTGAAACGACCGATGGACGCCCCCTGCCACCCATCAATAGTCAGTATCGAAATCAACCGGTGCAGGTGGAATCCGGCCAGAAATTAAGTCGGATAATCAATCTGACCCCGCTTTATCCTCTGAGTGAATTTGGGACCTATCGCGTTCGGGCCGCCGTATTTTGTAAGCAGTTCAAGCGCTACTTCATCTCTCCCAAGGTGAACATCAACATCACGGAGGGTCGGGTTCTCTGGAAACAAATAGTCGGGGTGCCGGCCGGAGCCGGAGCCGGGAGCACGCGGGCCTTTACCTTGCTTTCCCACCGGCTGCCGAAGCGGACGATGCTATATCTCCGGGTCGAAGATCGGGACAATGGCGTCATTTATTGCACCACTCAGCTGGGCCGCTTTCTTTCTTTTGGGGATCCCGATGTCGAAGTGGATTCCTCCAGCCAGGTTCACATTTTGCAGAATACGGCTCCCAAGGCGTTTCTATATTCTCATTTCGACGTCAATGGGAAGTTGATCAAGCAGCAGGCCTATCAGGCCTATGACACCCGGCCCTACTTGGTAAATAAGGGCAATGTGATCAGTGTCATCGGGGGCACGCCCTATGAATTGAACGTCAAACCGGCTGAGGAATCTTTGCCCAAACTGGGAGATCGACCGGTTCCCATGCCGACTCCGCAGGGTCAGGAGAAACCTGAGGATGATCGGCCAAAGAATTTGCTTTCGGAATAGCTGAGCCCCGCCCGGCACAGAGATCAGAAAGGCGGCTGTGTCGGGGGGCTGTGTCGGGGAGTTGTTGCCAACTGATCGTGGTGGAGTAGCATGAATCTGGGGGGATTTTTGGAGCCCCTTCCTGATTTGATGAAAGGAGAATACCAATACACCCGCAAGCCGGGGACCAAAGCGGGTCCCCATGCGGAGTCGAGGCGTGATCGGCGACGCATCATTGCCATGTTGCTTCTGGGCGGTGTGATCTTGGGGTGTCTGATCTATCTGATCGTATTAAAATAGCGGCCCGCTCTGACGCCGTGGTTGCGGGCTCCTTGCAATTGCTCAGGAAGTCTTGTTCAGTCCTCTCTGACTTATGGCCAATCGTCCGCTGCAATATGCCACCATCTTCCTCACCTGTTTTATCGACATCCTTGGGTTTGGAATTGTCATCCCGGTTTTGCCCCTCTACGCGGAGAAGCTGGCGGCCACGCCGATCCAGCTGGGTTGGTTGATTGGCATTTTTTCGCTGGCCCAATTTTTCTTTGCGCCGATCTGGGGAAAGGTTTCGGATCGGGTGGGGCGTAAACCCGTGCTGCTGGTGGGTCTGATCGGGACGATTGCCGGTTATGTCATGATGGGTTTGGCGGGTTCGGTCGGAATGTTGATGCTGGCCCGTTTGATTGCTGGCATCGCCGGAGCCAATATTAGTGCGGCCCAGGCCTATTTGGCCGATATTTCCACAGCTCAAAACCGGGCCCGGGCCATGGGGTTGCTGGGGGCGGCGTTCGGGTTGGGATTCGTCTTCGGACCGGCACTTGGGGGCTGGGCGAGTGTGAAATTTGGGAGCTACGCTATGCCAATGTACATTGCTGCCGGGTTGGCGGCGGTGAATTTTTGTTTCGTGCTCTTTTTTCTTCCGGAGTCCTTGCAGCGAAAAGGAGGGGGCGGTCGGCGGGAAGCGATTTTTCCCCACCTCTTTTCCCATGTTGATCGACCGACATTTCTGTGGTGTGTCGCGAGCTATTTTTTGGTCATCACCGGGTTTTCCATGATGACGACCTTGTTTGCCCTCGTGCTTCTCCATCGTTTCGATCTGGATGCGTTGCATGCAGGATATATTTTTGCCGGGATTGGCGTCATTGGTGTGATTATCCAAGGCGGCTTGATTGGGCGGTTGGTGACCCGATTCGGTGAGCGGACTCTGGCTTTGACTGGGGCCATCATTATGGCGGGGGGGGTGGGTGGGTTGGCATTTTGTACGACCTTTCCGGTGCTCTTGGCGACCTCGGCCCTGGTGGGCATTGGGAATAGCCTCTTGATGCCGTGTTTGTCGGCCTTGGCCTCCCGGAGCGCCGACCCCGATTGGCAGGGGCGCGCTTTGGGGGTCATGCAATCGGGCGGGAGTTTTGCCCGGTGGGTGGGACCTATGTTTGCCGGGATCCTCTTGGCGGTTTCTTTGAATGCGGAACAGGCCCAATATGCCGTCCTGCCCATGGCGGTGTCCGCGGGTGTTCTTATTCTGGCCGCAGGCGCCCTGACCGCTCTGGCGGGGCAGGGGCGGTCGAAGGCGGTCGCCCCGCAGTAACGAAGAGCAGATCCCCAGAGCGGAAAAAGCGGGACGTCAGCCAAATTTGCGCTACCGTGCGGCGGTGGGGTTGCGAGTGGGAATCAATCTGTTCTGGATCGCCTTTTTGGCCGATGGGGCGCTGTCGCTGGTCGATGAACTCAGTGCCACGGTTTCGTGGTTGAGCGTGGTTCGCAGCGCGCTGGCCTTTTTGACCTTGTTGGGAAGTTTGCTTCTGGCGGGGGTTATTGTTTTTACCCCGCAGGCTCCCAAACGCGTTTTGTTGCCCATGATCGGGTTTCTTTGGTGGAGTGGTCCCGGCGTGGCTTTTCCGCTGGGACCGCAGGGGATGACGCATCTTGGGCTTTGGGTGGCGGTGATGCAGTTGTTGCTCGGGGTGGGGATTCTGGCGCGGTGGGGCCGCCGCGAACGCTTGCCTTTTGTCGTCCATGCGGAACGTCGGAGATTCGCGTGGAGGCACACCTTGGTGCTGGCCCCGCTGGTGTTTCTGGCGGCTTCGGTCTGCGCGATAATCTCCGTTTGTGCCGGGTTGGTGACGGAAATCGAAAGCTACTCCGGGGGATATATCCGGGTGCGTCCCGATGGGATCTATTTGCTCGAACGACGATTCGTCTTGGGGTCCCAGGAGGTGCGCCTGACTGGAATGATGCATGTGGCGGCGCACGAATTTTATGCCGAAATTTTGCCGGAATCCGATCCGGCCCTGCCTTCGGTAGTCTTGGTGGAAGGGGTCACCGACCGCCAGGGGTTGTTGGGCAAGGAAGGGATACAGTTTGATCGGTTGGCCAAGATGCTCAATATCGCTTCGCAGGGTGAAAGTGCCTTTGCGGAAAATGTGGCCAACGGAATGGATCGAGCAGTTTTGCCGCCTCATCCGATCTCGCCCGAAGAAGGAATTGCCTCGCCCGAAGAAGTGGAGGTGGCCATGGAATCTGCCATTGATTTTCGCCCTGCGGATGTGGACGTCGAGACATTCCATCCCTCGACGATCGCGTTCCTTATCAGTGTGACGGGGCTTTTGCAGTCGGACCATCCTTCCCAAATTCTGGAAGCGCTGGCGGATCCGACGACCCCATTGCGCGATGTCAAAGCGCAATCCCAAGTCATGCATGATATTCTCCATGCCCGGAACCAAACTCTCGTTGCGGAAATTCAAACCTCATTGAAGACCTATCGACGGGTGATCGTTCCCTGGGGAGCCATGCACCTGCAGGAGGTGGAGAATTGGTTGCGAACTCAAAATTTCCAACAAAGCGGGGAAGTCGAGAGGAAGGCTCTTTCCTTTTGGTAAAACGCTTGAACCGAAACGTTCCTTGGCCTAATTCCAACGGTCCCATCAATCCGGCGGTTGGCTTGATGGCGTAAAAATCCTTGATTTGATGAAGATCCTAGACCGATACGTGGGCATGAGCGTTCTTGCGAGCGCTTTTTTTGGGGTAGTCGTGCTGAGTTTGGTTCTCGTGCTAGGCAATCTCTTTAAGGAGCTGCTCGACGTGATCATTAATAATCCGGACGTGCCGATCGGAACCGTTTTGTCGTTTCTGATCTTGGTCTTGCCTTTCTCCCTGACTTTCACCATCCCTTGGGGCTTTCTGACCGCGCTGCTCCTTGTCTTCGGGCGGATTTCCGCCGACAATGAACTCATCGCTCTCAAAGCGAACGGGGTCAGTATTCCCCGCCTCTGCGTTCCGGTCTTTCTCCTGGCTTTTGTTCTTACCGCCATTTGTTTTTGGATCAATATCGAGGTCGCGCCACGGGCCGAACAACGCATGACCCGCGCGATCGTGGATATTGCCACGAGCAATCCGGCGGCGCTTTTTCGTCCCGATGAAGTCGTGGACCAATTCCCGGACCGCCGGGTTTATGTGGGAGGCAAGGACGGCAACACCCTCAAAAATTTAATCGTCTTTGAAATTAATGAAAAAAGCGAGCCGACCAAAATGGTTTACGCGAAGAGAGGGATTTTGACCTCCGATCCCGAGAATCCCCGCCTCTTGCTGAAACTTTTTGATGCCCGCTTCGAGCAACGGGACGAGGAAGATCCCCGCAATCTCGGCAAGATTCGGCAAGGGATCGTCCTTTCGGAAGGTGTTTTCCCGATTTCGTTGACCGAATTTTACAACGAATACCTCTCCGGTCGTCGTCTCAGTTCCTACACCCTTTCCGAGTTGATGGCGTTCATTCGCGAGGGAGCGGACGGCAAGGCGCAGGAGGCCAGCGTGGAGTTTAATAAACGGTTTTCAGCCTCGCTGGCGTGTGTGGCTTTCGCGCTCATTGCCATTCCGCTCGGAATCACCACCCACCGCAAAGAGACCTCGGTGGGGTTTGCTCTCAGCTTGGTGGTGGCCTTTACCTACTTCTTTTTTATCATCATGGCAGATACCTTTCGGGGTAATGCGGCGGCGTATCCGGCCCTGTTAATCTGGATGCCCAATATTATTTTCATGAGCTTGGGAGCGTTTCTTTTCTGGAGACTTTCCAAAAAATAAGAAAATCCGCTTGCCATGCCGAGACGGTCATGGTTCCTTGCTCACCCCTTTCCGCCGCGTTCGGCGACTTATATTTATGGCTAAAGAAATTGTTGGACAGATCAAATTGCAAATCCCGGCCGGACAGGCCAACCCTGCACCTCCCGTGGGCCCGGCCCTCGGTCAGCAGGGCGTCAATATCATGGCGTTCTGCAAAGAATTTAATGCGGCTACGCAAAAGCAGGCCGGAGATATTCTTCCGGTTGTGATTACGGTATTTAAGGACAAGAGTTTTTCCTTCATCACCAAGTCGCCGCCTGCGGCCGTGTTGCTCAAGAAAGCTGCGGGCTTGGCTTCAGGCTCCAAAGAGCCGAACAAGATCAAAGTCGCGAAACTGACTCGAAAGCAAGTCCTCGATATCGTGAAGATCAAAATGAATGATCTCAACGCCCGTGACGAGGAAGCTGCCTTCCGCACCATCTGTGGCACCGCGCGCCAGATGGGTATCGAAGTCGGCGAATGAGTTTCCCTCCGGGCGGGCCCGCAAAGGCGGGCGGTGTCCCGGAGTATTAACCTCGGAGTATTGATCGCCGGATTACCGGGTTCTGATGGCGCGCTCGAGCGCCTGATTCCCGCTTCCGCTTTTCTGGCTGCGTTTTCCCGCAAACGCAGCTCCCTTTCAAGAAGCCTTTCTCTGCAATGACCGCATTCAATGTCGTTCTTTGGATGTGGCTGGGAACGGATGTTTTGATCATTTGCCTCACCCGTATCGGCTCAAAATGCGGAGCAAGCTGATCGCAGCGGACCTGCTACGCTGGGCCCAGATCGAAAAAAGGGGCATCGTCTCCGATGCCCCCGTTTTTTGGTGAGTGAAATCCTCGGGCGCGGAATCAGTTCCGGTCCTGGTAGCCGCCGCGGCCACCGCCTTCTCCACCGCCGCCGGAGCCGAAGTCACGGCGAGGAGGACGATCTTCGCGAGGGCGGGCTTCGTTTACGACGAGGCTGCGCCCGTCCACTTCTTTCCCGTTGAGTTCTTCGATCGCTTTCTTGCCATCTTCGCCGTTTTCCATCGTGACGAAGCCAAAGCCGCGGGGGCGTTGGGTCATGCGGTCCATGACGAGCATGGTTTCTTTGACGGGGCCAAATGGAGTGAAGAGATCCTCAAGTGCGCCTTCCGTGGTTTGGAAGGAGAGGTTTCCGACATAGAGTTTCATAACGTATTGTATTCTGAGTTTGGGGTGTTGGTTTTCTCGTCCATCGCCGATTCTCAGAGCACCTTCGCCGGTCACGAACATCATGTCACAGCGGATCAGCTTCAAAAGATGGGTTTGAACTGGTTGTAAAACTCTGAGTTTTTCTCTGAAATGTAAAGCGAACATTCAGGCTGGAGCGGAGGGGATTCCCTGCCAAAGCTAACGCGGTTCAAAAAAAATTGAAAAATCTTTTGACAGGAAGCTTCGGTTGGCTATTGTTTCCGGTTCCGTCGCACCGGCGGAAAGTAACAGACAACCAGCAGGAGACTCCACGGGGTCGATTGAACTGCCAGATCCCATGCAAAAAAAACGCAGCAAACGTTATCGCTCCGCCGCCGAAAAAGTGGACGGAAAACGCAAATACCCGCTCGCTGAAGCCATTGAAATCTTGAAGGGGCTTCCGGCTCCCAAGTTTGACCAGACGGTTACTTTGTCATTCAAGTTGGGTATTGATCCTCGTCAAAGCGATCAAATGGTGCGTGGCACCTGCCCGCTACCTCACGGTAGTGGAAAGAATGTTCGGGTTTTGGTTTTCGCCTCGGGCCCGTCCGCCGAAGCCGCCACCGAAGCCGGTGCGGAATTCGTTGGATTTGAGGACTTGATTAAGAAGGTCGCCGGCGGATTCGCAGACTTCGACGTCGCGGTCGCCACGCCCTCCGCCATGGCGGAGGTCAAGAAATTGGGCCGTGTGCTCGGGCCTCGTGGATTGATGCCGAACCCCAAGACCGGAACGGTCACGGACGACACGGCCAAAGCCGTCAAGGAAGTGAAAGCCGGTCGGGTCGAATTCAAACTCGATAAGAACGCCAATATCGCCGTCCCGGTCGGGAAAATTTCCTTCGAGCCTCTGGCCTTGGTCGAAAACGGCAACGCCGTCATCGAGGCGGTCATGAAGTCACGGCCAGCGACCGCCAAGGGTGTCTTTGTCGAAGCCCTTACGCTCAGCGCCACCATGAGTCCCGGACTCGGTGTGGATCCCACTCCTTACATCAAAAACTGAACCTGATCACGCCATGAGACCCGAAAAAGCCAATATCGTTTCCGACGTTCAGGAAAAACTGCAACAATCGCCCTTTCTCCTCATTGCCGACTACAATGGCATGCAGGTAAAACATTTTGAAGAACTCCGCACCCGTTTGAGTGGGGTGGGGGCAGAATGCCATGTGGTCAAAAATTCCTTTATCAAGCGCGCCGCTCAAGAGCTGGGCCTGCCTGATATGAGTGCAGCCCTCACCGGTCAGATCGCAATGGTGACCGGAGAAGGTGACATCTGTGGGGCCGCGAAGGTCCTGAAGACCTTTGTTTCCGAGTTTGAGAAGCCGGCCGTCCGGCTCGGTATTTTGGACAACGCGATTCTGACCGTTGAGCAGGTCAACGTGCTTGCGGATCTGCCTTCGAAAGAAGCTCTTCAAGCCACCCTTTTGGGAGTCTTGCTGGCCCCGGCCACCAAGCTCGTCCGCGTGCTCAACGAACCAGGCACTTGTCTCGCTCGTGCCCTCAAAGCCAAGGCCGAGCAGTCCGAAACCGTCTGATCACCCGCAATTTACCAACACTTTCCCTTAGGGCTGGAAGCGGTCTCGAGGGAGAATCCAAAAACACAAACAGGTTCTTCGTCGGGTCGGCAGCTGTCGGCCTCAATTGTTCCGAAGCTTCGGAACGCGACGATCCCACAAATAAATACTACCATGGCAGATAACACAAACCTCGTCGACCAACTCAGCGCTCTTACCGTCTTGGAAGTCGCTGACCTGGTGAAACAACTTGAAGAAAAATGGGGCGTGAGCGCCGCAGCTCCAGTCGCAGTCGCCGCCGCCGGTGGTGGTGCCGCACCTGCGGCCGAAGAGAAGACTTCCTTTGACGTCATCCTGACCGAAGTTGGTGGCAATAAGATTGCTGTCATTAAAGAAGTTCGCGCCTCCGTGGCCGGACTCGGTCTCGCCGAAGCAAAAACTTTGGTGGAAAGCGCTCCCAAGGCCCTCAAGGAAGGCGTCACCAAAGAAGAAGCCGAAGAGATTAAGAAGAAGATCGAGGCCGCTGGCGCCAAGGTCGAAATTAAGTAATTCACTTCCCTGCGTTTTGTTGGAACGCAGTCGAAAAATAAAAATATTTTATTTTTCGGCTTGCGTTCCCGACGCTGGGAGTCACTATCTACACTCCGCCGTATCACGTACGCCATCTGCACTGTCTGGAAAAAAGCCCAAAACCGCGTCCCCGCACGAGCCGAGAAATTCCTCTCCGCTCGCCCGTGGACGTTTTGCTTTCTCCCCGCAGTTGATCGTCCAAAAGTACCGCCTCACAGCTCCACATCCCGATAACCCATACCGCCATGTCTGAACGCATTCACTTCGGCAAATTGAAGGAAGCCATCGCACCTCCGAACCTCATCGAGTTGCAGATCAATTCCTACGACGATTTTTTCCAGAAAACCGTTGACCCCAGCAAACGTAAAAATGTGGGGCTTCAAGCGGTTTTTCGAGAATTCTTCCCGATTTTTGGATTTGAAGAAACCGCCAGCCTCGATTTTGTCAGCTACGACCTGAACGATCCGAAGATGGAATCGGTCGAGTGCCAAAAAGAAGGCCTCACCTACAGCGGACCTCTCTACGTGACCTTTCGTTACAAAGACGAACGCAGCACGAAGGAGGAAAAAGTTTACATGGGCGAGATTCCGCTCATGACGCCCCAAGGGACCTTTGTGGTCAATGGCGCGGAGCGCGTGGTTGTGAGCCAGTTGCACCGCTCCCCGGGTATTTGCTTTGAGAGCAATGTCCATCTCAATGGAAAGCTCCTCCACGGATTCCGCATCATTCCGGACCGCGGTTCTTGGATCGAAGTGCAGTTTGACACCAGCGATCTGCTCTATGTTTATCTCGATCGGCGCAAGCGCCGCCGGAAGTTCCTCGCTACGACGTTTCTTCGGGCGCTCGGACATCCTTCGGACGAAGATATCATCAATTTGTTCTACACCGTTGATACGCTCAAGCTGAGTGAGGATCTGGATGAGGAAGAAATTAGTTCGAAAGTCTTAATTGAAGACATTCGGGACGGCGAGATTACGGTTGCCCGGGCCTTTGAGCCTTTGAATGCCGCGACCGTTCGGCAGCTTTTGACCCTCGGGCATAAAAAAGTGAAGGTGGTCGACACCAAGGAAGACGACACGATCATCAAGTCGCTCAAGAAGGACCCCGCCCACGACGAGGAAGAGGCCCTGAAAGAAATTTACCGCAAATTGCGCCCTGGCGATCCTCCCACGGTGCAAAATGCTCGCAGCATGCTGAAACGGCTCTTCTTCGATCCGAAACGTTATGACCTCGGTCGGGTCGGACGGCACAAGCTTAATCAGAAGCTGGGCCTCGGAATCAAAGATGACGAACGCACGCTGACGAAGGACGATTTTGTCGCTGCGATGAAATATCTGGTCAAACTTCGCCAGGGCGAAGGGATGACCGACGATATCGATCACTTGGGCAGCCGCCGGGTGCGAACGGTGGGTGAATTGCTTGCCAACCAATGCCGCGTGGGCCTTGCCCGGACGGAGCGTCTGGTGCGTGAGCGAATGACTTTGTTTGATGCCGGGATCGATCAGATCACCCCGCAAAAACTCATCAATCCTAAATCGCTTAGCGCGGTGATCCGTGACTTCTTTGGCCGGTCTCAACTGAGCCAGTTCATGGATCAGACGAATCCGTTGTCCGAGTTGACTCACAAACGGCGTCTTTCGGCTCTTGGGCCTGGCGGCCTGAGCCGGGACCGAGCCGGATTTGAGGTTCGTGACGTTCATCCTTCTCACTACGGACGGATTTGTCCGATTGAAACGCCCGAAGGTCCTAACATCGGACTGATCAGTTCCTTGAGCATCTTTGCCCGGGTGAACGAATTCGGTTTCATCGAAACTCCTTATCGGAAAGTTAGGGATTCACACGCGACCGAAGATGTCGTTTATCTCAGCGGTGATCTGGATGAGAAGTACTATATCGCCCAGGCCAGTGCACCGATGGACTCTAAGGGAAAATTCCTTGGGGACTTGGTTTCCTCCCGCTATCGCGGTGAGTTCGTCGATATCGCGGCCGACAAGGTCGAATACATGGACGTGTCGCCGAAGCAACTTGTCTCCGTGGCCGCAGGTCTAATCCCCTTCCTCGAGCATGATGATGCCAACCGCGCCCTGATGGGATCGAACATGCAGCGCCAGGGTGTGCCGCTCTTGATTTCCGAATCCCCGCTGGTTGGAACCGGTCTCGAAGGACGGGTCGCCCGTGACTCCAAAGCAGTGGTACTGTCGGAATCCGATGGGGTCATTGCCTCCGTGAGTGGAAGTCAGATCGTCGTAACCAAGAGCGGGGAACTGCCCGAAGGTCGTAAGAAGATCAAGACCGACGTGGCCAATGGCGTTTGGGTCTACGAATTGCGCAAGTTCATGCGTTCGAATGCCAGCACCTGCATCAACCAAAAGCCGATTGTCCACAAAGGCCAGCCGGTCAAGGCCGGGGATGTCATTGCCGACGGACCGAACACCGAAAAAGGCGAACTGGCCTTGGGTCGGAATGTGCTTGTGGCCTTCATGCCTTGGAACGGATACAACTTCGAAGATGCCATCATGATCTCCGAGAAGGTGGTCAAAGAAGATATCTACACCTCCATCCACATCGACGAGTTCGAAATCGGAGCCCGGGATACCAAACTCGGCCCAGAGGAAATTACCCGCGACATTCCCAACGTGAGCGAGGAAGCCTTGCAGCATCTCGGTCCCGATGGCGTCATCCGCATTGGCGCAGAGGTCAAGCCGGGAGATATTCTCGTGGGCAAGATCACGCCGAAGAGCGAAACCGAATTGGCTCCCGAGGAACGACTCCTCCGGGCGATTTTCGGAGAAAAAGCAGCCGATGTCAAAGACACTTCTCTAACCGTGCCGTCCGGAACCTATGGCATCATCATGGACGTGAAAGTCTCTTCCAAAAAAGAAGTGACCCGGAGCAAAATGACGCCAGCCGAATCCAAACGGCAGCAGAAAATGATCCTCGACGATCACAAGAAGAAGAAAGACGGTCTCCACGAGCAACTCACGGCGGCGCTTTCGAATATTCTCCTCAACGAGAAGATTCCTTTGGACGTCGTCAACGCCCAAACTGGCGAGATCATCATTCCCGCGAACCGCAAGATCACTAAGCAACTCTTGCGCAAATTGGCGGCGGTGTACGATCACGTGGAAATCGATCCCAGCCCGATCCGCAACAAGATCCGCGAGATCATCGGCCAATACGAACATCGTTTCGAAGAACTCGAACGCGAGAGGGAAGAAAACCTCGGTCGGGTCGAGAGCGGGGACGACGTCGATCCCGGCATCATCAAGCAGGTCAAGGTGTACATCGCCAGTAAGCGGAAGCTTTCGGTCGGCGACAAGATGGCCGGTCGCCATGGTAACAAGGGTGTCGTCGCCAAGATCGTGCCTGAGGAAGACATGCCTTATCTCGCTGACGGAACGCCCGTTGATATCGTCCTCAATCCGTTGGGCGTGCCGAGTCGAATGAATGTCGGACAGGTCTTGGAGACCCACCTCGGAGTCGCCGCCAAGGCGCTCGGATTTAAGGTCGCCACTCCGGTCTTCGACGGAATTTCCGAAGCGCAAATCACGGAATATTTGAAAGAAGCCAAGACGAAGGAAAACTTCACCTGGATCACTGAAACGGGCAAATCGACTCTCTTTGACGGTCGCACCGGTGACACCTTCGATCAACAGGTCGTGGTCGGATACATTTACATGTTGAAACTCGGACACCTCGTCGCGGACAAGATCCACGCCCGCGCCGTCGGTCCTTACAGTCTCGTCACCCAGCAACCTCTGGGAGGCAAAGCCCAATACGGCGGACAACGTTTCGGGGAGATGGAGGTCTGGGCGCTCGAAGCCTACGGGGCCGCCTACACCCTGCAAGAGTTGCTCACGGTCAAATCCGATGACGTCCAAGGACGCACCCGGATTTACGAATCTATCGTCAAAGGCGACAACTCGCTGGAGGCGGGGACACCCGAATCCTTCAACGTTCTTATTAAGGAAATGAAGGGACTTGGTCTGGACGTTCGCGTCGGGGGCAAGGAACCAACACTCGGCGAGGCGGAAGTCGCCTGAACCACGAAGCGAATCGAACAACACATATCATAAGCATGAAAGACGTGAACATTGGAGAGATCTTCGGGGATCAACGGGCACCAGGATTCGACGAGGTTGCCATCATGGTGGCGGCCCCTGAAAATGTCCGGAGCTGGAGCAAGGGCGAAGTTAAAAATCCGGAAACAATCAACTACCGCACCTTCAAGCCGGAAAAAGGCGGTTTGTTCTGCGAGCGGATCTTCGGGCCGACGCGGGATTGGGAGTGTTCCTGCGGAAAATACAAGCGGATCAAACACAAAGGGGTCGTTTGCGATCGTTGCGGCGTTGAAGTGACCTTGAGCCGCGTGCGGCGTGAGCGCATGGGCCACATTGATCTGGCTGTGCCGGTTTCCCATATTTGGTTTTACAAATGCATGCCGTCCCGCATCGGGCTCATGCTTGACATGACTAGTCGCCAACTCGAGCGGGTGATCTATTATGAGGATTACATCGTCACCGATCCGGGCAACACCCCGCTTCAGAGGTGCCAGTTGTTGAACGAAACGGAACTCCGCGAAGCGGAGGACCAGTACGATGACGCCTTCACCGCCGGAATGGGCGCCGAAGCGATTCATAAGCTTCTCGAACAACTCGATCTGCAGAAACTCATTGAAGAAATTGAGGAAGGCATGGAGGCGACCCGGAGCAAACAGCTTCGGAAGAAGTTGGCCAAGCGTCTCAAACTCGTCCTCGGGTTCATGCAATCGAAGACCCGTCCGGAGTGGATGATTCTCTCCGTGCTCCCGGTTATTCCGCCGGATCTGCGTCCGCTCGTGCCCTTGGAAGGGGGCCGGTTTGCCACCTCGGATCTGAACGATTTGTATCGACGCGTCATCAACCGCAACAACCGCCTTAAGACTCTGTTGCAACTAAAAACGCCCGAAGTCATTATTCGGAACGAAAAGCGCATGTTGCAGGAAGCGGTTGATGCTCTCTTCGACAATGGACGTCACGGCCGCGCCGTCACCGGTGCCGCCAACCGTCCGCTCAAGTCCCTCAGCGACATGCTCAAGGGCAAGGGAGGACGCTTCCGTCAGAACCTTCTCGGAAAACGCGTCGATTATTCTGGACGTTCCGTCATCGTCATTGGGCCCGAGCTGAAGCTCAACCAATGCGGGCTGCCGAAAAAAATGGCTTTGGTTCTATTTGAACCGTTTATCATTCGTCGACTGAAGGAACAAGGTCATGTCCATACCGTGCGCAGCGCGAAAAAACTTATCGAGCGTCAAACCGCCGAAGTGTGGGACATCCTCGACGAGGTCACCAAGGGGCATCCGGTACTTCTCAACCGTGCTCCGACTTTGCACCGCCTGTCGATCCAGGCTTTCGAGCCGCTGTTGATTGAAGGCGAAGCGATCCGGATTCACCCGCTCGTTTGTACCGCCTACAACGCGGATTTCGATGGCGATCAAATGGCTGTGCACGTGCCGCTTTCGGTGGAAGCCCAGTTGGAAGCCCGCCTGCTCATGCTCGCGCCTAATAACATCTTCTCGCCTTCGAGTGGAAAGCCCATTACCACGCCTTCGCAGGACATTCCTTTGGGGTGTTATTATCTCACCCAGTCTCCACGTGGCGAAGATGCAGATAAAAATAAACGGATGCCGCTCTTTGCGGACCCCGACGAGGTCGAACTCGCCATCGCGGAAGGAGCCGTTCGGACCCATACTCGGGTTCGCTTTAAGAATCCGGATCTTGGGGTGAAGACCGTTTACGGTGATCCCGAATCCAAGATTCTTGAAACCACCGCTGGACGAGTTGTCTTCAACCAGACTTGGCCGAACGAATTAGGCTTTTACAATAAGGTCTGCGGTAAGAAGCAGCTTTCCGACATCATTCTGCGTTGCTATAAGGCCGTCGGCCAGCAGCGCACGGTGGAAACACTTGATCTCCTTAAGGAAATGGGCTTTAAGGCCGCGACCAAGGCGGGAATCTCGATCGGAATCACTGATATGAAGATTCCGGACGAAAAAGCCGGCCAGATCGCACGCGCTTACAAAGAGATCGGCGACGTGGCGAAGCAATACCAACGCGGAATCATCACCGATGGGGAACGGAAGAACAAGGTGCAGGACATTTGGACCCATACGGGCGAAGAGTTGGCCACGGCCCTGTTTCGCACCCTGGAGTATAATGACGGCCTTCGGGAAATGAATCCCGTCTTTATGATGGTTGATTCCGGGGCTCGCGGTAACCGCACCCAAGTGAAGCAACTCGCAGGGATGCGTGGTCTTATGGCCAAGCCCTCCGGCGAAATCATTGAGCGGCCGATTATTTCCAACTTCCGCGAGGGGCTCTCGGTTCTCGAGTATTTCATCTCCACCCACGGGGCTCGTAAGGGACTCGCGGATACGGCACTGAAAACGGCCGATTCCGGTTACCTCACTCGTAAGTTGGTCGATGCCGCTCAGGATGTTATCATCACCCGCGACGACTGCGAAACCGTCAATGGCATTCCGGTCAGCCCAATCTATGAGGGCGATGAAGAGGTCGTCAGTTTGGCCACTCGCATCGTCGGTCGCGCCTCCTGTGAGACCGTCAAGGATCCTGTCACCGGCACGGTGCTGGTGAAGTCCGGCGAGATCATTGAGGAAGAAGTCGCCAGCGCTTTGGAGAAAATCGGTTTGGAGACCCTCCGGATTCGTTCCGCTCTGACTTGTGAGGCGAAGCGTGGAATTTGCGTGAAATGTTACGGCCTCAGCCTCTCCACAGGGCTTCCGATCAAGATCGGTGAAGCTGTCGGCATCGTCGCTGCCCAGTCGATCGGCGAACCCGGCACCCAGTTGACCATGCGAACCTTCCACGTCGGTGGAACGGCCAGCCAGACCTTTAAACAGCCTATCATCAAGGCCAAGCATGACGCCACCGTGCGATTCAATGACCTTAAAGTCGTCGAAAGCACCGAAGGGAAGTTTGTTGTTTTGAACAAAAACGGCACCGTCAGCCTCCATGACAAAGAGGGCCGGGAACTCGAAAGCTACAACATCGTTATCGGATCGAATATTTCGGTCGCCGACGGTAGCGAAGTGAAAAAGGGCGTCGCGTTCATTCAGTGGGATCCATACAACGTTCCTATCATCACCGAGAAACCGGGCCGGATCGAATTCCGCGACATGATTCCTGGCGTCACCATCCGGAAGGAAGAGGACGAAGCCACCGGCATCAAAGGCACCGTGGTCATCGAGCACAAGGAGGATTTGCATCCTCAGATTGTCATCGTTGGAGAGAATAAAGATATTCTCGCCAGCTACTCGATCCCGGCCGGCGCGCACGTTGAGGTGAAAGAAGCTCAAAAAGTAACCGCCGGAACGCGTTTGGCGCGAACGCCGCGGAAAATTGCCAAGACGAAGGACATCACCGGTGGTTTGCCCCGGGTGGCCGAGCTCTTCGAAGCCCGCCGTCCGAAAGATGCTTCCGAAATTGCCAAGATTGAAGGAATCGTGGATATCGGCGGAACCGTTCGCGGCAAACGCCGACTGATCGTCAAAGACGTCGAAACCGGGGACGAGGAAGAACACCTCATCCCGCTGGCCAAACACATCATCGTCTTCAAGGGCGATCTGGTCAAAAAAGGTCAGCAATTGACCGAAGGCCCGGTGGTTCCCCACGAGGTGCTGGAAGTCTGCGGTCCTCAGGAATTGCAGGAACATTTGCTCAATGAAGTGCAGGAGGTGTATCGCCTGCAGGGTGTTGAAATTAACGACAAACATATCGAGATCATCGTTCGTCAGATGCTCCGGAAGGTGAAAATCACCGATCCGGGCGACACGACGCTCCTCTGGGGCGATCAAGTTGATCGTCTGGCCTTCGCTGCGGAAAACGAATCCGTGGTCGCCAAGGGCGGTAAGCCTGCGGAAGCCTCACCGGTGTTGCTCGGCATCACCAAAGCGTCGCTTGAGACGGACAGCTTCATCTCCGCTGCCTCGTTCCAGGACACTACGCGTGTTCTGACCGAAGCGGCAACCCTCGGCAAGGTGGATCGCCTCCGCGGGTTCAAAGAAAACGTGATCATGGGGCATCTGATTCCTGCCGGAACCGGATTCCCAACCAATCGCGAGGTGGATATTGTCCACCTTGCCGATCCCCTCACTACCGAGGAACCTCAAACAGCCGCGAGCTAAACACACTCAATGTCCCAATCATCTCCCAAAGTCGAAACCATGACCGAACTCCTGGAAGCAGGCGTTCATTACGGTCACCAAACCAAGCGATGGAATCCCAAAATGAAGGATTTCATTCTGGAAGAAAAAAACTCCATTTACATCATCAACCTGGCCATCACGGTTGATCAACTCACGGCGGCATCAAACTACTTGGCGAATGTGGTCAAAGGCGGAGGAAAAATCCTCTTCGTCGGAACCAAGAAACAGGCCCAAGGGGCTGTTCGTGAAGCGGCTATCGCCACAAATCAGTTCTTCGTCAACGAACGCTGGTTGGGTGGAACCTTGACCAACTTGCAGACGATTCGTCGCAGCGTGGCCCGCTTGCGGGAATTTCAAGAGCTGGAAAAAACTCCGGCTTTTGCCCGCATGAACAAGGCGGAGACTTCCGCATTGCGACGTGAGGCAACCAAGCTCCATCGTAACCTCGAAGGGGTGCTCGGAATGGAGCGTCTTCCCGACGCGGTTTTGATCATTGATACCAACCGCGAAGGCATCGCGGTCGCCGAAGCGACCCGGTTGAAGATCCCCGTGGTGGCGATTGTTGATACCAATTGCGACCCCGATCGCGTCGCTTACCCCATCGCCGGAAACGACGATGCGATACGTTCGATCCGCGTGATCTTGCAGAAAATCGTCAACGTGATCGTCGAAGCTCAGGGTGTCCGGGCTAAGATTACCGCTCCGAGCGAACTCGAAGCCGTTGCTGAATAAGGCGGCTTCGTCGCCGGTTGATAGTTGATGGGTGATCGTTGAGGGTTAATGGGCTCTCATCGGCTCCCTTTTATCAACCAAATACAATCAAGAATAAACCTATTTAAAAAATGTCTGATATCACACCTGCTCTTGTCAAAGAGCTTCGCGAAAAAACCAACGCGGGGATGATGGATTGCAAGCGGGCCTTGGAAGAGGCCGCGGGCGACGTCTCCAAAGCGGAAGAAATTCTTCGTAAAAAGGGCATCGCCGGAGCGGGCAAAAAGTCTTCTCGGGCCGCCAAAGAGGGCATTGTTGCTTCCTATATCCACCTGCAAGGTAAGGTCGGCGTATTGGTCGAGATCAACTGCGAAACCGACTTTGTGGCCAAGAACGAAATCTTCCGGGAATTCGTCAAAGACATCACGCTGCACATCGCAGCTTCGAATCCGACCTATGTGTCTCGCGATTTGGTGCCGGAAGCTCTCATCGCTAGCGAGCGCGAGATTTTTGCCGCTCAAGTGGTTGGCAAACCCGCCAATATTGTGGATAAAATCGTCAATGGCAAAATTGACAAATTTTATACCACGCTTTGCTTGCTCGAACAGGCGTTCATTAAGGATCCGGATCTGACGATCCAAGATTTCGTGAATTCCAAGATCTCGGAGTTAGGTGAGAATATCATCATCCGCCGTTTCACCCGCTACATGGTGGGCGAGGATTTGGGAGCGAACTAAAGAAGAAAGCTTCTCGCATCCCGGGGATTTTTCCCACCGGATGCCTTCAATTTTGGAGGGACTTGGTCCCCGCTGTCCGGAAAGCTGGATGTTTGGACGGCGCGCCTCTGGTTTTTTGGTTGAAGTTAGCTTCTTCTTTTCCGTAAGCGGCGCAGACGCTCGCTGAGATCACGATTGGCGTTATCGATTTCCGCTCGGAGATGCAGCGAGGAAATCGAGGATCCGCCGAACGTGGCCACCGTCGTTTGTTCCAGTCGATCATCGGTGGCGACGGTCACCGCGTAGGAAGATCCATATTTGGCCACGAGACGCTCGATGACCGAGTCCGCAGTTTGACCGGACTTTGAGTAGAAGACCTGGATATGGTGGGGTTCGCCCGCCTCTTGCGTGCGGGTTCCCTTGCCGTCAAAAACCAGGACAACATGTTGATTGGACCCATCGCGCAGGCCGTCGAGCATGCGAATGAGGGCTTCTCTAGCGCGGGCGGGATTGCTGGCATGCATCGCTGCCAAATCCGGCCACTGAAAGATCATGCTGTGACCATCGACGATCAGGACGCGTTCTTTTTGGTCATTGGTCATTGGTCATTGGTCATTCGAGGTTCGAGGTTTCTCCCGGCTCGGTGGACAAAGTTGAAATTTCTGCGAAAGTTTGTGGCCTGCGTATAGAACATGACTCGTTTTTCATTCCATAAACTCTGCCTTTCGACAATTCTTCTTCTCGCCCTGAGCATCTCGGAAGCCGCCTTTGGACAGGACGGTTTTGCCGCTGAATCCCTTGGGGGTAAGGGAGGGGAAACCGTTTCGGTGAATACGGCTGCCGACTTGACCCAGATGTTGAAGTCGGAAGGCCCTCTCATCATCAAGGTGTCAGGCACCCTTGCCATTGGCAGCGTGGCTGTGGCGTCGCAAAAGACGGTTATCGGCACGGGAAAGAATCCGACGATCGTGGGGAATTTGTATCTTCGCAGTGGGGTCGAGCATGTCATCTTGAAAAATCTGACCTTCACCAATCCGATGAATTCCAAGGGAAAAGGCGGTGGTGATGGAGTAACCATTCGCGGCGGAAAGAAGGTCTGGATTGATCACTGCACCTTTGTCGACTGTGGCGATGGGTGCATAGATATCACCGAGGGTGCCAATGATGTGACCGTCTCATGGTGTAAGTTTTACTATATCAACCAGCCGAAACACCGCTACACCATGCTGGCGGTGGGGCGGGCGGTTAAGAAAAAGAAGAAACGGGACATTAAAGAAGTCCGAGTGACGTTGCACCACAATTGGTGGGGACAGGGTTGCGATTCCCGGATGCCCGCGGCCCGCAAAGCGAAGGTCCACATGTACAACAACTATTTTAACTGCCCGGGGAATTTTTACTGCACCAATGCACGCGCTGATGCCTTGATTTTGAGCGAGAGCAATTATTATCAAGATGTCCAAAATCCCATCTACGCGGAAAGCGGTGGACGCTTGAAGACGAAAGACAACCGTTTTGACAATTGCACCGGGAAGGCCGAGCAACGCGACGATGAGGTGTTTGATCCTCCCTATGACTACGTGGTCGACAATGTCAGTAAGGTGCCGGAAATGGTCCGCCGAAAGGCCGGGGCCCATTAGTAAAACGAGAAGCAATGAAGGGGGATTTAAAAGACGCGCTGCGGTGCCGACTGGATGCGGGAACGTTCTGGATCGGCGAGGTTCAGGTCGTGCCGAACGGACCGGGGGCCGAACTCAGGCATTGCGAGGATCAGGAACGAATTGATCTGGAAACGTGGACCGATCCCTATGAGGCGATTGCCATTGCCCGGTTTGACGACGCCGGTAAATACCGACCGCTGAAGACCGCTCCGAATCTCCGTCACGGTTGGCGACTCTACCTGGCGGAGGCCCGGGAGATCTTGCTCGCTCTGGATTTCCTCTATCCGGCCGCGTTCGCGACGGCGGAAGCGTTCGCCCGGGGCGGATTGATTCCGGTGGATTTGCGCGAAACTCTAGGACGTCAAAGCGGGATGTACGCGGTGGTTCGAAAAATTAATGACGAGCAGGCGCGAGGGTTGGTGGAGAAGGTTTGTCGGGGGACGCCCGGATGCCTGCGGCGGATTCTTTGGAAGGTCACTCCGGCCGACGCGATATCTCTTGGTGCCTCCGGGGAGGAGGACGAAATTCCTCTGCTCTGTGCCGAAGCATGCAATCTCCTGGTGGCGGCAGGGCGGGAAGTGGTCAAAGGCCAGCCTGCGGGGGGCTGATTGCGGGAAGAGGCCTTAGGGAGAAGCTGATTTTGGCAGTCCGATCTGGACCGCACTAGCGTCGAGGGTTTCGCGGATAATGGCTTCTCCCGCATTGGCGGCCTTGGCGAGAAAATCAGACCCGATGAATTCGTCGCGGGCTTTTTGTTCCAAGCTGTGGAAGGCCTTTTCTCGATCTTCGGCAGTGAGTTTGTTCCAAAGACCATTTTCATCCTGCAAAATTCGGAGGTCACTCATGCTGACGGAGAGGATCTTGGGCGGAGGTAAGTCGGCATTGAGCCCAAGGTTGCGGGAATCAATCTGGATGCAAAGAGGGATTTGAAAATCGAATCCGGCCCGGGCGGTGAACGTCGCTTCGATGACAAAAGTCTTCTTGCTGTGCATCCAGGTTTGTTCGGAAGACTCGCGGACCCGGATTTGCTTTTTGGCCGTGACCAGTTCGCTGGCCGGCGTGGTTGCCGCGATGACGACGACCGAATTGACGCGAATCTCCGGGGTGAGGTTGAGGGCATTTTGAAACGCGGTCGCGACGGTCTGAGCCGCCTCCGTGGCATCGTCATAGACCCGCGAGGTGGCCCGCCAGACCACAAGTCCGGTCGCACCGATCGAGAGAAGGGCCACCGCGAGAACCCACAGCAAAATGGTGGCCCCGGCAGGAAGTTGGCGTTTCGGAGGAAGTGAGGCGAGATTAGTCACTGGTAGCAGATTGTTGAAGATCCTGGATCGGAAGAGAATGCGGAGTTACCGTTTGCCATGAAGACAGTCGCGTCAAATCAAGTTTTCTAACTCTGTAAGAATCAGTTCAAGTAGTTGAGTCGGCATTTGGCGTCAGGAAAAGAAAGATGCGCCCCGTTTGCTTCCCATATCTCCGTCGCAATGAGCCACCGTGTCGACCTTCTTCCTGCAATCAGCTTGAATGCGCCCAGCAGACGATTGATCCGCGCCGCGCTGATCCCGGCCATCGCCTCCCTGAGCTCATTGGCTTTTTCCAGATAGCTGACCCAGTCGGTAAGCATGTCCGCCATCCGTTTGCCACACGGCTAATCCAGCGCCAGTCAGCACTCCTCGCGCCTTCGCTTCTACCCAGTTCCCCTCGGTGGCCGCTTCAATGAGATGCGCCCGACACGCCGGGGATCGAGAAAATGAAATTGCATTTTCATTTTTGAAGAGGTCGCTATGATCCGGCGATGTCTGCCAAGGCCGAAATTCTCAAGACGCTCTCTGGAATATTTTCTCCTTCCGAGATTTTGAGCGAACCCGAGGATTTGATCCCTTATTCCTTTGATGGAACAGCGGTGCTCCAGCAAATGCCGCTGGCGGTAGTTTTCGCGCAGACAGCGGATGAGGTTTCTGCGATTTTGAAGGCGGCCAATGCCGAAGGTTTTCCCATCGTGACGCGCGGATCCGGGACCGGGTTGAGCGGCGGCAGCGTTCCGGTGGAGGGAGGGGTGGTGTTGTGCCTTTCCAAGATGAACCGAATTTTGGAAGTGGATCGAAAAAATTTGACCCTGACGGCGGAAGCGGGCGTGGTCACCGAGGAGATCGCGCAAGCGGCGGAAAAAGCTGGGTTGTTTTATCCCCCGGATCCGGGTTCGATGAAGATTTCTACCATCGGAGGCAATGTGGCCGAGAATTCCGGGGGGTTGCGCGGATTGAAATACGGGGTGACCCGCGATTATGTCATGGGTTTGGAGATCATTCTGCCCGATGGGGAACGAATCTTTACCGGAAATAAATGTGTTAAAGACGTGGCGGGTTATTCGCTCCGGGATCTTTTTATTGGGTCCGAAGGCACCTTGGGTGTCATCACCCAAGTGATGTTGGCTTTAATTCCCAAACCGGCGGCGAGGCAGACGCTTTTGGCGACCTATGACCGGATGGAGGATGCGGCCAATACCGTGTCCGCCATCATTGAGGCCAAAATCATCCCTTGCACATTGGAATTTTTGGATCGGGTGACGGTCAATTGCGTGGAGGATTTTGCCAAAATTGGCTTGCCGCGGGAAGCGGCGGCAGTCTTGTTGATGGAGAGCGATGGCCATCCGGCCGCGGTGGAAGAAGAAGCCCTGCGGATGGCGGAGATCGCCCGAAACTGTGGAGCTAAAGAGGTGAAGATTGCCGCTTCAGAAGAAGAGGCCCTCCAGTTGGCTTCGGCCCGGCGGGCGGCCTTTTCCGCCTTGGCCCGGCTGGCTCCGACCACGATTCTGGAAGACGCCACCGTGCCTCGGAGCGAGTTGGCCCGGATGGTCTCGTTCATTCAAGGTGTGGCCGAAAAACATCAACTCAAAATAGGCACCTTCGGGCACATGGGAGATGGAAATTTACACCCCACTTTTTTGACTAATGAGAAAAACGTCGAGGAAATGCACCGGGTCGAGCTGGCGATGAAGGAGATTTTTGATTTTGCGATCAAACTGGGCGGCACCATCACAGGAGAACATGGGGTCGGATTAGCCAAGAAAGCCTTTCTGAAAGATGCGATCGGCGACATGAACCTTGAAGTAATGCGGCGGATCCGGACGGCCTTTGATCCCAACGACATCCTCAATCCAGGGAAAATCTTTTGATGAACCGAAGATCGAAGATCGAGCCTTCAATGTCGAACGTCGAAACCGCTGAGAAAAGGAGGCAGAAATGACTTCACCAGACGGCGCTGGAGACTCGAACCTCGACGTTGAGCGTTCTGCAAAACCCTCCAGCTTGCTTCGCGAGCTGGACTACGCGGTTTTGCAGCAGTGCATGCACTGTGGGATGTGTTTGCCGACTTGTCCGACCTACGACGACACGAAAGTGGAGCGAAATAGTCCCCGGGGCCGGATCGCGTTGATGCGGGGGATTGCCGACGGAAAAATCGAACCCACGAAGACTTTTGCCGACGAGATGTATTTTTGTCTCGGATGCCTCGCCTGCGAGACCGCCTGTCCGGCCGCAGTCGATTACACGCAACTTTTCGAGACTGCGCGGGCCGATGCCGAGCGATCCGGGGTCTTGCAAAGTCCGCAGCGTGATCTCATTCGCACCGTGATTTTGAAGGGATTGTTCACCCGACCGCGCTTGTTGCGCTTGGTCGGACGGTTCTTATGGCTTTATCGCGCGAGCGGGGTGCAAACGGCCTTTCGGGCTTTACATCTTAACCGTCTGTTGCCTTATCGCTTCCGGGAGTTGGAGCGGATGACGCCACAAGCCCAAGCCCGGTTTTCTCATCAGCTCATTCGGCCGGTCGAGCGCCCGGCGGGTGAGGTTCGTCATCGGGTCGGGATGTTGACCGGATGTGTGCAAGATCTAGTGTTTTCGCAAGTCAATCGCGACACGGTGGAAGTGCTCCAGGCCAATGGCTGTGAGGTTCATACTCCGGCAGTGCAATTTTGCTGTGGTTCGCTCCACGCTCACAATGGAGAGGTGGAAACAGCCCGCGAACTGGCTCGGCGACAGTTAGATGCCTTCGATTTGGAGGGACTGGATGCCATCATCACCAATGCGGCGGGGTGCGGATCGCATCTGAGGAACTATGACCATTTGCTCCACGACGACCCGGAATATGCCGAACGTGCTAAGCTCTGGTCGGTCAAACTCAAGGATATCCACGAGTGGCTCTGCGAAATTGGAATCCGCACGCCCACCTCGACTCCGGTCCCTCAAACCGTGACCTATCATGAGGCCTGCCATTTGTGTCATGGACAAAAAATTACCCGTCAACCCCGAGAAGTTCTCAAAGTGATTCCGGGTTTGATCTTGACCGAACTCGCGGAGTCGACCTGGTGCTGTGGCAGCGCGGGAATTTATAATATCACCCAACCGGAGATGGCGGCCAAATTGCAGAAACGCAAGATGGGACATATCGCCGAGACCAAGGCGCCTCTGGTGGCCACGGCCAATCCCGGGTGTCATTTGCAATTGGAAAGTGGAGCAAAGAAATTTTTCCTCGATGTTTCGGTCCAACACCCCGTCAGTCTCCTCGCGGCGGCCTACCGGGCGGAGGAAGGCCAATGATTTTTTTCGGCCTGACTTGGATTGTCCCGGTCGTCACGATCTTGGTTCAAGGACTGGGAGTCTTCTTTGCCCTTCGGGCGGTGATGGTGGCCCGGACCCCTCAGTCCGCCATTGGCTGGGGACTGGCATTGTTGATTTTTCCCTGGCTGGTGATTCCGCTCTTTTTGATTTTTGGCGAGTCCCGCTTTTCCGGCTATATTCTCGCGGGATCGGGGAAGGTTCCAGAACTTGATGCGGCCCGGAGCAAGATCCTGACGGCCTTGTCCGAACACCGGATTGCCCTGCCCGTGAAATACCGGGACATGCAGGAACTGGCCGAAGAATTGCGGAAAATTCCGGTGGTGACCGGGAACCGGACCAAGCTTCTGGTCGATGGGGAGGAAACCTTTGCGGCCATCTTTGCCGCGCTGGAGGCCGCGCAAACTTATGCAGTGGTTCAGTTTTACGTATTCCACGACGATCAATTGGGACGAAAAATGAAATCCGTCCTCCTCGCTGCAGCCAAGCGGGGGGTGCGTTGTTGGGTTTTGTACGATAAAGTGGGATCGAAGGGATTGCCGGTTTCCTATGTCGAGGAATTGCGGGCCGCGGGTGTCCAGATTGAGGCGTTTGTGACCAATCGGCAGATTGGGCGGCGCTTCCAAATGAATTTTCGCAATCATCGCAAGGTAGTGATTATTGACGGCCATACGGGTTTTCTTGGAGGCCTCAATGTGGGCGACGAATATATGGGGAAGGGTCCATTGGGCGCGTGGCGGGACACCCACATGATGATCGTGGGGCCGGCGACTTTGGCCTTGCAGGTGTCCTTTTTGGAGGACTGGTATTATGCCGACAACAGCGTTCCGGAATTACCGGTTCAGCCGGTCGAGGCCGGCAGTGAGGATGCATTGGTTTTTGCGTCCGGGCCCGCCGAGACCTGGGGGGCAATTTCTGCGGTGTATTGCGAGATCATTCACGATGTGCGCAAGCGGCTCTGGATCGCGAGCCCGTATTTTGTTCCGGATCCCATGCTGCGGGGAGCCTTGGCCCATGCGGCTCTGCGGGGGGTGGATGTTCGGATCATTTTGCCCCAAGGGATCGACCATCTTCTGCCGTGGTTATCCTCCTTCACCTATTACCCTCAAATGCAGGACGCCGGAGTCAAAATTTGGCGCTACCAACCCGGGTTTATGCATCAAAAGGTGCTCCTGGCAGATGACGACCTAGCCATCGTGGGCTCCGTCAATATGGACTATCGTTCCTTTATGCTCAACTTCGAGCTCGCAGCGGCGGTGCGGAATCCTGGTTTTGCCCGCGATGTGGAGAAGATGTTCGAGGCGGATTTCGCCCGGAGTCTGCCAGAAGCCGTGGGCAAATTCGAAAACTCCAGCTTCCTCTTCCGAGCCAAATGCCGCCTCGCCGCTGTGATGAGCCCGGAGCAGTGAAAAGCGACCAGGGGATTACCAACAGTTGCTGAAAGCTGGAGGCTTGCCACGGTTTTTATCCTCACCCCTATTTATTCCGTGGAAGAAATCTTCGCCTCAGTGGAGTCGTTGTTTTAATCTGCTCGATAACTGATGCTTCACCCAGGGGGATCGGTAAATTGAATATGGCAGTACCCATCAAAGTGCTTTTTGTCTGCGGAAGAAACCGAAGGAGAGGCCCGAGAGCAGAACGGCTATTTCGGGACGATCCGCAGCTGTTGGTACGATCGGCCGGGACGAGTGAGAGTGGTAAGAGAAAGGTCACCGAAAAGGACCTGATCTGATCTGGGCTGATCTTATTCTAGTCATGGAGCCAAAATATGCCGCCCAGATCCGACCCATGTTTCCGCGGGAATCCCTCCCTCCCTCCCATCCGATCTCTTGAGATCCCCGACGACTATGAATTTATGGCCCCTGAGTTGGTCGAGATCCTCACTGGTGCCGTAAAAACTGTGGAGAGCACCCCCGAGAAATCGAATAGAAGGCGATAATACGCGGGACTGACCCCGAGGCTGTCATTCTGAACGAAGCCTTCAACCGCTGTCTGCGGTTTATTCCTCTTCCTCGTCCTGGGCGCCTTTTTTGTAGGTCCGGCCACGAAGTTTTCCTTCAATGAAGGCGTCGATGTCTCCGTCCATCACCGCCTGGATATCGGAAGACTGGACGCCGGTGCGGAGATCCTTGACCATTTGATAGGGCTGAAAGACATAGGATCGAATCTGATTGCCCCAGGCGATGTCTCCTTTTTCACCGTATTGGCGTTCGATCTCGGCCCTTTTTTTATCGGCGTCGAGTTGAAAGAGTTTTGCCATGAGCATGCGCATGGCGAGTTCGCGATTGCGGCCTTGGCTGCGTTCGGCTTGGCAGGCGACGACAATGCCGGTAGGCATGTGGGTAATGCGGACGGCGGTTTCGACCTTGTTGACGTTTTGCCCGCCCTTGCCCCCGGAGCGGTAGGTGTCGGTTCTTAAGTCGTCTTCGTTGATTTCGATCGGGATATCGTCCACTTCGGGGACCACATCGACACTTGCGAATGAGGTGTGTCGGCGTTTGGCGGAGTCGAAAGGAGAAATCCGCACAAGGCGATGCACGCCGATTTCATTTTTGAGGTAGCCGTAGGGATGATCGCCGGAGACCCGCAGGGTGACTGATTTGATTCCAGCTTCATCGCCGATTTGGATGTCCACGGTTTCGGTCTTGAGGCCGCGGCGTTCCATCCAGCGAGTGTACATGCGGAGGAGAAGATCGGCCCAGTCGCAGGACTCGGTGCCACCGGCCCCGGCATGGATGGTGAGAAAAGAGGGGTTCTTGTCGAACTCACCGGAAAGAAGCATCTGAAGCTCAAATTTCTCCAAGTCGCGAAGAATCGCGGCATATTCGGAGCGTACTTCGGCGATGGCCTGGGTCTGATTTTCAGGTCTCTCTTCGGCGGCCAGTTCCTTGAGAAGCTCAAGGTCTTCGGTCCGCGTGGTCAAAGCCTGGAAGGGCTGAATTTTGCCTCTCAGGGAGGAAACTTGTTCGACATTGCGTTGGGCTTCTTCGCGATGGTTCCAGAAGTCGGGTTCCGTCATGCGGGCCTCGGCTTCAGCGAGGCGTTGGGTGAGGGCGGGCAGGTCAAAGAAACCTCCGCATTTCCGCGAGGCGCGTGGAAACTGCAGAGGCATCAATCGTTTCAAGTTCGTCGATCATGGATAAGGGAAGACAACTATCAGAGACCACCCGGAATGACAAAGGGCGGTTGATTTTTTTTTGTTGGGGGAGGGGTGGGTTTGGCGTCGAGCCGGAAAATGGTCTCACCCTCCTTCATTAAATCCAGTTTATCGCGGGCGAGCGTTTCGATATAAAAGGTGTCGTTCTCGAGGAGAAAGACTTCCCTTTCGCGTTTTTTGTGCAGGAGTTGCTGGGCGTCGAGTTCGGATTTTTTTTCGTCGAGGTTGTGGGTCATCGTCTTGCGCCGGATGAGTTCGGGCGAAAACCAGAGGACGACACCCGCGACGATGAGCGTGGCGATGAGGACGACGAGGATGCGGTTGAGCGCGTTCCAAAAGGCGGGGTCCTTCCGACGTTTGGTCGGGGGGGTTTTCATGGATTCTATCCCATCTTGCCGCCGTAAACGGCGTTGTCGCCGAGGAGTTCCTCGATGCGCAGGAGTTGGTTGTATTTCGCCACCCGGTCGGTGCGGCAGAGGGAACCGGTCTTGATCTGGCCGGCATTGGTGGCGACGGCGATATCAGAAATGGTCGTGTCCTCGGTCTCTCCGGAGCGATGGCTGATGACGGTGGTGTATTTGTTTTCTTTGGCCAGCTCGATGGCGTCGAGCGTTTCGGTGAGGGTGCCAATTTGGTTGACCTTGACGAGGATCGAGTTGCCGACCCCGAGGTCGATGCCTTTTTGGAGGAAGGAAACATTGGTGACGAAGAGGTCGTCGCCAACGAGTTGGACGGAGTCGCCTAGCGCTTTGGTGAGCAATTTCCAGCCGTCCCAGTCGTTTTCATCACAACCGTCTTCAATTGAGATGATGGGGTATTTCGAAGTGAGGGCCTTATAGTAGTCTACCAACTCGGAGGCTGAGTAGCGGGAACCGTCGCCTTTTTTGAAAACGTATTGTTTCTTCGCTGGGTCGTAGAATTCGCTGGAGGCGACATCGAGCGCGAGGAAAACCTGCTGCCCGAACTTGTAGCCGGCGGCCTTAATCGATTTGGCAATGGTTTCGATGGCGTCTTCCACCGAAGTGAAAGCGGGAGCGAAGCCGCCTTCGTCACCAATGGCGGTGGAGAGGTTGCGTTTTTTGAGTTCGTCTTTGAGAGCGTGAAAGATTTCCGTGCCGGCCCGGAGAGCTTCGGAGAAGGTGGGGAACTCCTTGGGAACAATCATGAACTCCTGGAAATCTATGGGAGCATCGCTGTGAGCGCCGCCATTAATGATGTTCATCATGGGCACGGGCAGCACTTTGGCATTGGGCCCACCGAGATAGCGGAAGAGGGGCTGTCCGATTTGCTCGGAGGCGGCTTTGGCGGCGGCCAAGGAGACCGCAAGAATGGCATTGGCCCCGATCTTCTTTTTGGTTGGGGTGCCATCGACGGCCAGCATGGTTTGATCGAGGGTCAGTTGATCGAGGGCGTCGAGACCGACCAGTTCCGGCGCCATGCGGGCAACATTTTGGACCGCTTTGGTGACGGCCTTGCCGAGATAGCGGGATTTGACCCCATCGCGGAGTTCGACCGCTTCATGTTCGCCGGTGGAGGCACCGCTGGGAACGGCAGCGCGTCCGACGGCTCCTCCGCAAAGTTCAACGTCGGCTTCGACGGTGGGATTTCCCCGGGAGTCAAGGATTTGGCGGGCGGAAATGGCGGTGATCGTGGTATTGGACATAGGGATGAAAAAAACGTGTTGCGAGAATGTCGCGACGAGACAATCTGGCAAGCACATTTCCTCAAGTTTTCCAGCTCGACAATCTGCGCCCTGACGGCACTTTTCCGGCATGTTTCGGATCAGGTGTCTTTGCGGGGGAATCGTTCTCTTGATTGCTGGCTGTGCCTCCGGAGACTTTCCCGGGTACAAGCACAGCCCCTATTCCGTCCGGGGTGAGCGGTATGTCCCCATGGCTCCGGCCGATGCCCCCGGATATGTTGAGGAGGGGGTGGCTTCCCATTACAGGGAAGGGTGGCTGTTTTTCCCCGGACAAACCGCTTTGGGCGAAAAGAGTTGGGGCTGGAGTTCGGGTGGCGCTCACAAAACTCTGCCGCTTCCGTGTCGGGTTCGGGTGACCAATTTGGCCAATGGCAAGAGCCTGGTCGTGCGGCTCAATGATCGCGGGCCCTTTGTGGCCGGACGAAACCTGGATGTGACCGGCCCAGTGGCCAAAAAACTCGGGTTTTATGATGCCGGTTTGGCGCCGGTTCGGATTGAGGTTCTCAGTGTTGGAGATGGTCGCCAGCGGATCTCCGAGCGTCGGCACGCCATCCCGGTTCGTGCGGCCACCCTGGGGGATCCCACGATGGGGGTTGCTCCGGGGCCGCCCCGAAATGGCGGGCAGCCATCATCGCGGGTTCCAAGTTTGAACCCTTGAGCCCTTGAAAATCGAGAGCTGGTTTCATCTTGCGGGCTCGAAAGGGGACAACGAGGTCCCGCATTTCAGGTTTCACTTTTGGGGTGATTGGGGGGTGTTGGGTGGAGTTGGGGATTTAAATATGCTGTTCCCGGAATCGGGAATTGTCTAGATCTGCGAGATGGGTCGCACCGCTGTCATCACCATTACGATGTTTGTATTCCTGATCTTGGGAAATATGGCGCTGATTGTTTTGTCGGGAGCGAACGCCGTTTCATCCCATGACCTTTCCCATTTTCTGGCGCGGCAAGGTTGGTGGCTGCTCCTGATGCCGGCCGGATGGGCACTTTTTGCCAATGTGGCCGGCCACGTCAATCGGGGAATCCTGAGCTTGCCAATCGCTCATGCCTTGGGGTGTCTCCTCGGGGCCGCTGTGGTGGTGGCCTATGGGGTGGCGATTTTTTTGTCCTAAATCGAGAGGGAGGGGGGGGTAATTTTCGCTCAGGCGATCGGGCGATTGACAGGGAGCCGCTGACCACGCAATCTCTGGTCGAATCTTTTAAAAATATCATGGCACTATCCGTTGGCAGTAAAGCACCCGATTTCACCCTCAAGACCCTCGGCACCGAAGGCCCGGAGGACGTCACCCTCAGCGCAAATTTTGGCCAGCGGGCCACGGTGCTCCTCTTTTTTCCACTCGCCTTTACCGGCGTTTGCACGCAGGAGCTTTGCGATGTGTCGGCGGGCTTGCAGGCCTATAAGGATCTCAATGCCGATGTCATCGGTGTGAGCGTGGACAGTCCCTTCGCCCAGAGCGCCTGGGCCAAGCAGGAAAAAATTTCTATCAAGCTGGTCAGCGATTTGAACAAGGAAACCACGGCTGCCTATGACGTGGTTTTTCCGGGACTGGCCGGGATCGGTGACACCTCCGCCCGGGCCGCCTTCGTCATTGGCAAAGATGGGGTCATTCACTACAGCGAGCAGACGCCGGCCCCGACGGATTTGCCGGACTTCGAAGCGGTCCGCAAGGCTCTGGGTGCCTTGGCGTAAGCCTAGGCTGGGCGCAAATTGCGCTATCGTTTCCGAAAAGTTCTGCTAGGCTGTTGCCCGTGAAAGCGATTGCCGGTTTGTGCCTGTTGGTGTTCCTCGCTGCGAATGGATTCGCGCAGGACGAAGTTGTTGATGCGACCGATCTGGATGCCCTTCGGGCCAAAGCCGGCATGGATGCGACCGTTGAGGGATTGGTTCATGACATCGGGACCACCAAGGACTCGAGTATCACTTTCATTAATATTGGGATGCCCAAAAAGGAGGGATTTGTTGCCATTGCCTTTCAGAAAGATTACGCGGCTTTTCCTGATGGCTTTGATAAATATCGGAACCAGAAGGTACGGGTCAAAGGCCTGGTGAAACTCTACAAGTCAGAGATTCCCCAGATTATTTTGAGTTCGCCGGATCAAATTGAGATTGTCACCGAATAGGGACGCGGAGACCCAGGGACGCGGCTGCAGCGGATCCCAGCGGAGCTCGAACGGCCGGGTTTTCAAACACAGGGTTCAGCTCTTCTGCAAGATTCGTTCGGCGTACTTGGCGAGAATGTCGAACTCGATGTTGACCGGATCGTTTATGGCCAACTGACCGAGATTGGTTTTCTTCAGCGTGTGGGGAATGATCCAAACGGCCAGCGATTCGTCGCTGAGTTCACCCACGGTGAGACTGACGCCGTTGATGGCGATGGAGCCCTTCCAGGCCAGATAATGAGAAAGCTCCCGAGGGATCTGGATTTTCAGTTTGAGATCTTTTCCGCTTGCATCAGCTTGGAGCACGGTGCCGACGGCATCGACATGGCCCTGAACAAAGTGGCCGCCGAGGCGGGCATCGGCCCGGAGAGCCCGCTCGAGATTGACCGGATCGCCTGGCCGGAGATGGCGCAGGTTGGTTCGGACGAGTGTTTCCTCGAGAAGGTCAAAGACGAGCTGGTCCCGGCGATGCGATGTGAGAGTGAGGCAGCACCCATTGACGGCGAGGCTATCGCCGATGTGAATGTCCCGGTTGACTCTCGTGGCCACGATGATGAGTTGGGTGCTGGCGGCGGACTGCCGGATCCAAAGACATTCGCCCACTTCTTCGACAAGGCCGGTAAACATCAGCGAGGGGCTCTGGGGGAGGTGGAAAACGGTTGGGTCGGCGACATGGACCAGAATTGTCCGATCACTCGGGAATGAGGAGTCAAAAGTTGCAGAAGATTCATGACGATTTTTTTTTGTTTGGTGGCAGGAAGACATGTTTATAAATCGACCAGAAAATTCCCACGGACACGTAAGCGAGTCCGCTGATGAAGATAGGGTCCAATGGGCAAAAAAATGAAACCGCGGCCGAACTGAGGCCGCCGAGGGAAAAGGAAATCAGGAGGAGGGCTGGGACGGCAATTTTCCAAGTGGGAATATGATAACCTTTGACCCGCATGCCCAAGGTGATTCCAAAATCTGTCGCGAGACCGGTCAGATGCGTGGTTCGCAAGATCAGGCCTCGGTACCGGGTCGCCAGGGCATTTTGCAATCCACATCCGAACGCGGCCAAAGCGATTCCGGCGACCGGAGCTTGGGTAAGAATGGCGAATGCGACCAGAAAGAGGAGGCCAATCCCGGTGATAATTCGTCCATAGGGGCGGGAAATATTGAGGGTGGGGTGGTGAATGAGAAGCCCGGCGGCAAAAGCACCGAAAATAAAGGCAAGAAAGGCGGTGGTGATACGGGCAATTTCGGAATAAATGGCCGGGGTGGCCCGAAAAAAATCGATGGAGAGTCGGGAAATATCTCCGGTCAGGTGGCTGACGGAGGTGCCGGTTTTTAAAACCAACCCCGTATTGGCGAAGGCGGCCCCGAAGGCCAACCCGCAGCCAGCGGCCAAAATAAAGCGTTGGTTTTTCATCTCAGGAATGGCCTCTACCAATAGACCAGAACCTATTCTGAGAGCGAGGCGCTTTCCGGCTTGCTTGGAAGCTTAACAATGGAGAGCGTTCGCACGTGATCTTTCGATGGATAGGAATAGTGGCGGTTCTGGGGCTGGCGGGGTGTGCAACTCCGGAGCCAGTGCCCGAGCGAAGAGCGGAGCCGGTCGTGGCCGGGCAACCCATGGGATCCCCAGCGGTCTGGCCGGTCGGAGCACCGGAGATCAGAGCCCGACATGCCATTCTCATTGATGCCCGCACGGGCCGCACTCTCTTTCAGAAGTTTGCTGACAGCGAGGTGCAAGTGGCCAGCACGCAAAAACTGGTCACGGCTTTGCTGGTCACGGAACGGGGAAACCTTGACCAACGGTTTGTCATTGCCAGCGCAGATTGTGCGGTCGAGCCAGGGAAGTTGGGCTTTCGGCCCGGACAATCTTATTCCCGGCGCGAACTTTTGACCGCGATGATGGTGAAGAGTGAGAACGACGCTGCGGCCGCTTTGGCCCGGGATCATTCCGGAAGTGTGTCGGCTTTTGCCGAGGAAATGAACCGGAAAGCCTGGGAGGTCGGAGCGCGCAATTCGCATTTTCTCAACCCGCATGGCTTGCCGGCTGCGCAGCATTCCACCGCGCGTGATATGGCCCGAATCGCTTATCGGGTCTATCGCGAGCCGGAACTCCGGCAGATGATGCTTCGGCCGTCCTTGACCTTTGTCTTTTCCAATGGACGAACCAAGCATCTGGAAGCGACCAACAAATTGCTCAAGCGTTCGCCCATCTACAACGGAATGAAGACCGGATATACCTTTGCCGCGGGCCGATGCTTGATCTCGAGTGCCTCCACCGGAGGCCGGGACGTGATTCTGGTTCAACTAGGCAGCAAGACTTCGTCTATCTTTGACGATGCGGAACGACTCATGGCTTGGGGGCTTTCCCAAGTGGGCCCATCCTTCGGTTCGCTGTAAGATCAGGGCAAAAGATCAGGGGTGTTTTGGGGGAAGCTTAATCTGGGAGAGTGCTTTGTCCGGGATGCCCTCAATGTGCTTGTCTCGATAAACCAGCTTGAGTTCGTGGCTCTTGGCGCAAGCGGCAATGAGAAGGTCGGTCAAGTGAATGCGGGCTGGACATTGAGCGCGGAGAAGGAGAGCCGCTTTGCCTACCGTGTCGTCAATCGGGACGGGAGCATCCAGAGCGTCTCGATAAAAGCCGATGATTTTTTGGGCATCGGCCTTCGAGTAATCGGAGCGTCCGATCACGAGTTGGAATTCTACCCAAGACACCACGCTGATCCTGGATCGTCCTCCTTCGGCGCTGATGCATCGGTCGACGATATCCTCACCCGGTTCCTGAAGGAGGTGCGCAAGGACGGCTGAGGTGTCGAGCAAATGGGCAGATTTCATACCATGGGACCATTTGCCCGCTGCCAGGCCCGTTCACTTTCGAACGTCTTGGCAAGCTTCGACGCGGCCCGCGAGTTTTTTGCGGCAATAGCCTGCGCTTCTCGCAGCCCCGCCATGGGATCCGGAAGAATTTTGGCGGTAATGATCGAAGGGTCGCCCGTCTCGACCCACTCCAAACGCATGCCAGTTTTGATGCCATGCTTTCGAGCCAACCGCGCCGGGATTGTCGTCTGAAGCCTCCCGGTGACAGTCGAGGTCAGAGATGGCTCAAGGAGTTTCATTTGCATGACATAAGGTACTCAATGAAGAACGGTCTTCAAGGGGAATTCCTTGCCTTGCATCTGGTGTGCCGGTTCGTTTATCCAGCGTCGACTGATCGAAAATGCCTTTGGGTCAGCGCCATTTGATCGAACACCCGATGGCTGGCCGTTGATCCTTGGAGGGGGCGGCCCCTCTGAGAACGGCCTCAAGGGCGGCCCGCATTTCCACGCCTGTGACGGGATGTCCATTGCCGGGAGTGCTGCCGTCAAGACGCCCGCGATAGGCGAGTTTTCGATCGGCATCATAGAGAAAGAAATCCGGGGCGCATTGGGCGTCGTCGTCCCGGGCGGTTTGCTGGGAGGAGTCTGGTTGTGGGCTTCGGTAAGCATGGAGGGATATTGCCCGAAGACAAGTGGGTTGGCAATCCGGCCGGAGGCGAGCCGTGGGGAGGAGTTCCTTCAGCGAAGGGTTGACCGCGTCGGGGTGCTGCGTCAGCCTGCGCGGCAGATGACACCAATCCATATTGCCCGCAACCATCAATCGATGGGAAAATTCTCTGCCGACGCTGTGGCGGAAGGATTGAAGTCCGGAAAATTTGTTCCCACCGATCTCGCTTGGAGAGAGCCGATGGAGGCCTGGAAGCCACTAGCCGAATTCCAGGACTTGCCGGAAGTGGAAGACGAGGAGGAGAACGATGACCTGGGCGATGTCCACGGAGAATCGAAGGAGGCCGCGCGTCCCGAGCCGTCCGGTGGTGAAGAGCCGGCTTGGGAGCGGCGGAAGACGCTGGGCGGATTTTCGGCCATGATCCAGTCGGCACAGCAGATTCTGGGAGCGCCAGCGGCCACCTTTCGGGCGATGAAAAGCGAGGGCGGATTTTCTGGCCCCCTGGGGTATTACGGCATCTTGTTCACTTTGACCACTTGGGTGGCCTCCGGGTACCAAATCATTGCTTTGCGCGTCAATCCTTCGGCGGTGCTGGGCGAATTTTCGGCCAAAATTTCCGCGGCGGAGATGGAACAAAGTCTGGGGATATTTATGGCGCTGACTCCATTGATCGCCGTGCTGGGAGCCTTTTTGGGAGCGGCTGTACTTCATGCGGCCTTGCTGGTTCTGGGCGCGGCCAAAAAGCCGTTTGAAGCGACGTTCCGAGGGTGGTGTTATGCGGCGGCTTCGGCTTCGCTGCTCCAGTTGATTCCGCTTTGCGGCGGGATGATGTATTTGATGATCGCGGTCGTCTTGCTGGTGATCGCGCAGCGGGAGATTCATCAAGTCAGCACCGTCCGGGTCGCCGTGGCGGTGGTGTTGCCGGCCGTGGTCGGGTGTGGGCTGTTTTTAGGGCTCTATGTTAGTTTGGTGTAAGATTGTTCGTGTCAGTCCAGAAAGGACATCTGGAAGAATTTTTCCTCGGTCCGCGGAGTTTCTTCCGGAGGGGATTCTGCCAGGACAACCCGAATGGGGAAGGCGGGGCTGGCTTCGTCCTGGAGGGCGCAATAAATCTGAGGGCAGTTTGGGCGTTTGCTCAGACCCTGTTGAATTTGTTCGGTGGCCCGCTGGGGGGAATTGCAGTCGCGACTGAGGTGGGCAAGGATGAGGTATTCGAGGGGCGCATCGAGTTCGGCCAGGAAGCCGGCCGCAGCGACATTGGAAAGGTGGCCGTGCCGGGATTGAATCCGTTGTTTCACTGAGATTGGGCGGCGGGTATCTCGGAGAAGGAGTTCCTCGTCGTAGTTGGCCTCGATCAAGAGCCCTTGGATGCCGCGAAGGTTTTCGTAGACCTTGGAGGTGGCATGGCCCAAATCGGTGAGGACTCCGAAACAGGCTCCGTAGGCCGAGATACGGAACCCGACCGGATCGGCGGCATCGTGAGGAACCGAAAAGGAACGAATGGAAAAGTCGGCCAGGGCGAAGTCGGCGCCATTTTGAAAAATCTTCCATTCCGAATGATCCAGTCCGCCGTCCTGAAGGGCCCGGGCGGTGAGCGCGTTGCAATAGACGGGCACGGCATGGCGACCGAGAAGAACTTTGAGCGAGCGGGTGTGGTCGCCATGTTCGTGGGTCAGGAGGACTCCCGCGAGCGTCTCCACAGCCACCCCGCAGGCCTCGAGGCGCGCTTTCAACTGGCGGGCACTGAGGCCGGCATCGACGAGGAAGGCCGATTGCCCGCTCCGAATGAGCGTGGAATTGCCGGCGCTGCCACTGCCGAGGGTGATCACTTCGAACATGCCGGGAGTGTAGGCGATCCGGGGACGGGGTAAAAAAGAAATCAGTCGGAAATTGCCGATCCCGGTTCCTCCATGGCAACCTGCCGCATGCATCAGTACCAACGCCTTCTTCGCCACGTGCTTGAAACCGGCAAAACCCGGACCGATCGGACCGGCACGGGCACGATTTCGGTCTTCGGAGCCCAGGAACGCTTTGATCTCCGGGACTCGTTTCCGCTTTTGACCACGAAAAAACTTCATCTCCGCGCGATCATTCATGAGTTGCTTTGGTTTTTGAAGGGAGACACCAATGTGCGCTATTTGCAGGAAAATAAGGTTTCCATCTGGGACGAATGGGCTGATGCCAATGGCGATCTGGGACCGGTCTATGGCGCCCAGTGGCGAAGTTGGCAGGCAGCTGACGGAACGACCGTGGATCAAATCGCGAAAGTGATCGCCGCGATTCGTGCCACCCCGGACAGTCGCCGGCTGATCGTGAGTGCGTGGAATCCCGGAGAGATTGACCGGATGGCCCTGGCGCCCTGCCACGCTCTTTTTCAGTTTTATGTCCAAGATGGCGAATTGAGCTGTCAGCTCTATCAACGCAGCGCCGATCTCTTCTTGGGGGTGCCTTTTAACATCGCTTCCTACGGCTTATTGACCTTGATGATCGCCCAGGTGTGCGGGCTCAAAGCGGGGGACTTTGTTCATACCTTCGGCGACCTCCACCTTTACCAAAATCATCTTGCCCAAACGCACGAACAACTCGCCCGTGAACCCCGTCCTCTGCCCAAGATGCGGCTTAATCCCGAGGTGAGGCAAATTGAGGATTTTGTTTTTGAGGACTTTGTCCTCGAGGGTTATGACCCGCATCCGGCCATTAAGGCTCCTATCGCGGTATGAAAGCGATTGTGGCCATGTCTTTGAACCGGGTGATCGGGGCCGGAGGAGGAATTCCCTGGCATCTCTCCGAGGATTTGAAGTTTTTTAAACGGACCACTCTGGGACATATCATTGTCATGGGGCGGAAGACGTATGATTCGATCGGGCGCCCGCTTCCGGGCCGGGAAAATTGGGTTCTTTCCCGCAAGGGGGAGGCGATCCCCGGGGTCCGCGTGCTTCATTCCCCGGACGAAGTGGTGGAGCCGACTGATGGGCGTGAGCTTTTTCTCATCGGGGGAACCCAACTCTACGAGGCGCTCCTTCCGCGATGTTCAGAGATTTTCCTCACCCTTGTGCAGCGCGAAGTCGAGGGGGATGCATATTTTCCGCCGTTTGAAGAGGATTTCGAGCTGGCCGAAATTCTCCTGACGACTCCGGAAATGGAAATACGGCGCTACGTCCGGAAGACCCGCGAAGGGTAAATCTGCGGGACGTCCAGCGTCTAGAGCTGGACGACTTTGGCTGAGATGATGTCGGGCTCTTTCAGGAGATCGGCCAGGACTTGCTTTTCAGGCGTGCTGTCGAGATTGAGGAGGGTGAGGGCATTGCCGCCGACCTTGATGCGGGAGAGCGACATACTGGCAATGTTCACCTTGTGCGTTCCGAGGATGGACGCGAATTTACCCACCATGCCGGGAACGTCATGGTTCTCGAGCAAAAGGACGACACCGTTGGGCGTCACTTCCACCGGGCGGCTGTTGATCCGGACGATGCGGGGTTCGTCCTTGGCACCGAAGAAAGTTCCGCCAATCGAAATATGATTTTCGCCGCTCCAGACCGTGAGATGGAGCCATTCGCGGAAATCGGTTTGTTCGCTGCTCTTGGTTTCCTCAACGAGGAGGCCGAGGGTGGAGGCCATCGTGCGGACATTGACGCTGTTGACCTCTTCGCCGCCGGCGTGGTGGAGGAACCCGGTGAGGATGGCCCGAGTGATGGCATCGGTGGGCAGTTCATTGGCCTTGCCGCCATAGGTGATGACGATGCGGTCGTTTCGGTTTGGCGCAATTTGCGCGGCGAAGCGTCCGAGTTTGTCTCCCAGGGTGAGGTAGGGTTTGATGAGGACAAACGTCTTGGCGTCGATGCTGGGCATGTTCACCGCATTGCGAATTTCGCCGTCGAGAAGGGCGGCGCGAATGGCTTGAGCAATTTCGATCCCGACATTTTCCTGTGCCTCGGCGGTGGAGGCGCCCAGATGCGGGGTGAAGACGATGTTGGGTTGCGACCGGAGGGGGAAATCCTCGGGAGGGGGCTCGACTTCATAGACGTCGAGGGCGGCCGCCGCGACGTGGCCATCGGTGAGGGCCTGATTGAGCGCGGCTTCGTCGATCAACCCGCCGCGGGCGCAATTGACAATCCGAATGTTCTTTTTGCAGAGCTTGAGCCGACGGGCGTCCAGCATGTGCTTGGTCTCATCGGTCAGAGGCATGTGCATGGTGAGAAAGTCGCAGCGGGGCAGAAGATCATCGATGGACTCGATCAGTTCGACCTGGAGGCTCCGGGCTTTGCTTTCCGAGAGATAGGGATCATAGGCCACGACGCGCATGCCAAAAGCGATGGCGCGGCGGGCGAGTTCGCTCCCGATCCGGCCCATGCCGAGAATCCCGAGCGTCTTGTTGTAGAGCTCGACGCCCTGGTATTTTTTGCGATCCCAACGGCCGGCTTTCACGCTGGCATCGGCCTGGGGGATGCTGCGGGCGGTGGAAACCAAAAGTGAAAACGCATGCTCGGCGGTAGAGATGGTATTCCCGCCCGGGGTGTTCATGACGATGACGCCTGCTTTGGTGGCGGCATCAATATCGACATTGTCCACGCCGACGCCAGCTCGTCCGACGACTTTCAAATTGGTGGCGGCTGCGAGAACGGCAGCGGTGACTTTGGTCTGACTGCGGACCACGAGGGCGGAATAGGCGGGAATGATCTTGATCAGTTCGGCTTCGGTCAGGCCGATCTGGACGGTGACGTCGAGGGTGCCGGAGCCGGAGAGTTCGTCCACTCCGGTTTGAGAAATGGGATCGGCGACGAGGGCTTTGAGTATTGAGGACATGATAAAATAAAAAATGGTTGTCGGATGCGGCGAGCAGAAAAAAATTCCTCCCGCCGGGCACGGGAAGGGGACTTATTACAGACCAAAATCAGCGATGGAAAAATCAAAATCTTTTTCATCTCCCCCTTTTGCCGGGGATCCCCCCCTCGGAATGGGTGAAATCGAGATCGGTAGCAATTCCTAAGGAAAAAAAAGAAGCGGTATCACGCGGAGCCGCGGAGCCGCGGAGCCGCGCCTCCGCGTGAGATCTTCTTTGCCACCATTTGTGATTGCACCCGCTGGGGTCGGCGGATCTGAAAAACACTTGCCTGCGGCGGGGGATTCGCGAAGGTGCCAGGCCGTGAAAGGATCTTATCGTATTGCCAGGGTGGCGGGAATTGACGTGCGCGTTCACGTGACGTTTTTTCTCCTCCTCGCCTTCTATGCCGCCAGCTTCTACCAAGCGGGGGGAATGGCTGGCGCGGTCAGCGGGATCGTTCTGATGTTGCTTCTCTTCCTCTGCGTGCTTTTACACGAGTTCGGGCATGCCTTTGCCGCCCGCCGCTATGGCATTCGCACCCCGGACATCACCCTGCTGCCGATCGGAGGACTGGCCCGGTTAGAGCGGATGCCGGATTCGCCGTGGCAGGAATTGATGATCGCGGTGGCGGGACCGGCGGTCAATGTCGGGATCGCAACCGGGATTGCCCTGGTGCTCGGCACGATGCCCGACCCCTGGAAGATTTTAGAGGGTGGCGGGGGAGGGGGCCTCTTGGAGATCCTCTTTGCGATGAATGTCATCTTGATCGTCTTCAATATGATTCCGGCGTTTCCCATGGATGGGGGGCGCGTGCTGCGAGCACTTTTGGCCATGCGTTTGCCGCGCGTTAAGGCGACGCTGATTGCCGCCCGCACGGGGCAGGTCCTTGCCGTGCTTTTTGCCGGATATGCGTTATTTTTGTCCGGGTCTCCCAACTTCATTTTGCTCTTCATTGCGCTCTTTGTCTTCATGGGCGCGAAGCAGGAACTCGCTCAAGTGCAAATGCGCGCCTCGTCCGGGGCGCTCCGGGTGGGAGATGTCATGAATACCTCGTTTCGGGCCTTGCCTGTGAATGTGAATGTGGGTGACCTCAAGGCCCGTCTGACCGGCAACACCCAGGAAGTTTTTCCTCTCGTGGACGATGCGCTCCATCTTCATGGACTCGCCACCCGGGCCGAACTTCTCCAGGCCATCGCGGAACTTCCCCCCGAATCTCCCGCGAAATGCGTGGCGCGAACCCTTCCTGCGCTTCGTCCCGAGACCTCGCTCCAAGAAGCCCTCGAAACCCTCCAACGTCTGGCAGAACCCGAACTTCCGGTCGTCAATCCCTCCAGTCAAATCGTCGGTCTCTTTGGAATGGCTCACCTTCAGAAAGTCGCCCAATCTCAGACGTCGGTCTGACTCGTTTGATTCCTGACGGCACGAAACGAGTTTTCTTAATGTTTTCTCGCTTTTTCTCCGCAAGTTTTATCTTGTTGG
>Ga0105050_10000316_pt1 | contig 72264 bp, 74 predicted proteins | sample FRY01_FD_78088 | JGI IMG/M metagenome (GOLD analysis project Ga0105050, IMG submission 78088) | Freshwater microbial communities from Lake Fryxell liftoff mats and glacier meltwater in Antarctica - FRY-01 | ecosystem: Environmental > Aquatic > Freshwater > Ice > Glacier meltwater ... | reverse complement strand
TAAATTGATTGGTCGTCGTCACCCACCGCAAAAATACTGGCCCCACCATCGCCGAGCAATCTCAACCATTGGTATTGCATTCGGTTGGTGTCTTGAAACTCATCAACTAGGATGTGTTTAAAGCGCTGCTGATAGTGGCTGCGAATGGGTTCGTGTCGCTGCAACAGCTCTAGAGCACGAAGCAGCAGCTCAGGGAAGTCAACCACACCGTCGCGCTGGCACTGCACTTCGTAGAGCGCATAGATTTCGCGCATACGGCGGCTAAAAGGGTCATCCACAATCACCGCATCTGCACGAAGACCCTCTTCCTTTGAGGCATTGATATAACGTTGCACATCACGCGCAGGAAACTTTTCATCGTCAATGCCATTGGCTTTCAAAAGGCGTTTAACAGTGGCCAGTTGATCCGTGGTGTCGAGAATTTGAAATGATTGGGGTAAGCCCGCGTCGCGACTGTGCGCACGCAAAAGCCGATGGCATAAGCCGTGAAAGGTACCAATCCACATGCCACGGGTATTGATGGGCAACAAGGCCGCCACGCGAGTTTGCATCTCGCGAGCAGCCTTATTTGTAAAGGTGACGGCTAAGATGGCCAGCGGACTGGCCAACCGGTTCTGTATCAGCCAACCGATACGGGTGGTCAGAACCTTTGTTTTACCGCTACCTGCACCGGCCAATATAAGAGCATGCCCCTGCGAGGACGTGACGGCCGCTCGCTGGGGGTCATTAAGCTGTTCAATCATGCCGCGTAACGGCGCAATCGCAGAGCGAACTCCTGTAGGCTGACAATACCGCTTTGTTGGGCGCGGTGGCACCACTCTTGAAGGTCATGCAACAGTTGCTCACTGGTGGCGCTTGAGCTGTCCCAGAGCTTGACCAAATCATGCCGCATCTGAACCATCACAGACAGTGACTCCGTTTGCGATAGCGTTTGATGAATGCGTTCACGCTCTTCAGGGGCCAGTGTTTCGTCACCACGTCCCAACCAGTGAGCGGCTGACTTCAAGGCCTCAGCGTTGACCAAAGCGCCACCTTTCTGGGTCAGTTTGGTCACTTCTTCTTGGCAAGCCTGTTTCATCAGGCCGGTGTAGCGAGCCAATACTTCGTAGCGGTGTGCAATAACACCCTGCAAGGTTTGTAAGTCAACAGCCGGTTTGCCGTGTGAACCCAACTTCAACTTTGGCGCCACTTTGCGGATTTTGGCCAAACCAAACCAACTGAGTAGTGTCAAGTAGCCCCAGCCAATATCAATTTCAAACCAACGGCTCGAAAACTTGGCTGATGTGCCGTAAGCGTGGTGATTGTTGTGCAACTCTTCGCCACCAATCAAAATACCAATTGGAAACACATTGGTGCTGGTATCCGGTGACGCGAAGTTACGATAGCCCCAAAAATGGCCGATACCGTTGACAACACCCGCTGCCCAAAACGGAATCCATGCCATTTGAACCGCCCAAACGGCCAAGCCGAGTGCGCCGAACAACAGAACGTCGATCACCAACATCACCACGATGCCAGAGGCTGAGTAGCGCGAGTAAAGATTTTTTTCGAGCCAATCATTGGGTGTGCCGTGACCATACTTGTTAGCCGTTTCAGCGTTCTTTGACTCATCACGGTACAGCTCGGCACCACGGAACATGACTCGGCCAATGCCGTAAATCATGGGTGAATGCGGGTCACCTTCTCGCTCGCAGCGCGCATGGTGTTTGCGATGAATCGAAACCCACTCTTTGGTCACCATGCCCGTTGTCAGCCAAAGCCAAAACCGGAAAAAATGCGAAATCGCTGGGTGCAAGTCAACGCCGCGATGTGCTTGTGAGCGGTGCAAAAAGAGCGTGACGGCAACGATAGTAATGTGGGTCACTGCCAGAGTGAACAACAACACTTGCCACCAACTCGCTTGGGTAATGCCAGCTGCTACAAACGAAATGATTGTATCCATTGGGTCTCAAAATCCTGCTTGTTTAGAAAACTTCTCAAGTGTAGCCCAGTGAGCCATGATTGGATAGGTCTAAGTTGTGGCTATTATTGAGCAAAATCAATTGTTTAGAATTTTTTTGGCCTCACGCCCCTGAGCCTTCTCCAAATCAATCAAATGGTCTCATGAACAGTCGTAAATCTGCCACAAAACCCCTTCAATTAATCAGCTTGTGGCTCTTCTTCAACCAAAACTTTGGCGGGCGGTACTTTTCTTTGCAAAACAGCCGCAAAGAAACCATCGGTTTGATGCAAATCGGGCCTCAGGCGCATCATGCCGTCAGCACCGACACTGTTGCTTAACGTGTCGGCAAGACATTCGTTGGCAGGCACCAAGAAAAACGCCGTGTTTTTTTCCAAAAATGCATTGACCTGATCCTCATTTTCCTCAGGCAAAAAGCTGCAGGTTGCATAAACCAGCCGACCACCTGGGCGCACCAGTCGACTGGCTTGTTGCAAGATACTGGCCTGCTGGGGCTGCAACCGCGCCAACTCATCAGGCGTTAGACGCCATTTAAGATCGGGGTTGCGTCGCAAGGTACCCAAACCCGTGCAAGGCGCATCAACCAAAACCCGGTGGGCCTTACCTGCCAATCGCGCCACTCGATCGTCGTGCTCACCGCGGATGGCCACAGGGTAGACGTTACTCAAGCCGCTTCTGGCAAAACGTGGTTTGGCCCGCGCGAGTCGCGCAGCCGAAATATCAAAAGCATACAAACGCCCGGCTGAACGCATCATGGCGGCAAGCGCCAACGTTTTACCACCCGCACCCGCACAGAAATCCACCACCATCTCGCCACGGCGTGGCGCCACCAACTCAGCCAACAATTGGCTGCCCTCGTCTTGAACCTCGACACAACCTTTCTCAAACAACGCCCAGCGATTCAGCGGTGGATGGCCACTGAGTCGAATACCATTGCTGGCATATGGAGTGGCGGTCGCGCCGAATGGACTGTCTACGAGCAAAGCCTGGATTTCTGCGAGTGCAGCGCTGTGTGTGGTTTTGAGGGTGTTAACGCGTAAATCCAGCGGCGCACTTTGTAATAAAGCATCGGCCAAAGCCGCTGAGTTTGGCAAGCTGCCCAAGGCCTTTGCCACCCAATCGGGTAGGCTGTAACGCACCTCAAAAGGCATCGTGTCAAGCGCGATTTGTTCGCATCGATCGACCCACTCGCGGTGCTCATCAGTGAGCCATTTGCTGGCCGCCTCTGCGTCAAGCGTTGCCGCTAGGCCGCGCACAGCCAAGGCGTACTCAAGGGTCACGGGCGCACTTTGCGCCTCACGCCTGAAGCGTCTCAGATTGCGCAGCACATGGAAAGCCGCCTGGGCGATCTGGGCTCGCTCACGCGAACCGAGGTAGCGGTTTTCTTTAAAAAACTGCGACAACACCTGATCCGATGGCCACTGCCAACGCAACATGATCTTTAACACGGCGACGACTTGCTCAACCCGGTTGGTCAACACAACGGGCTCGGACCGGGCGCCAACCCGAGCTTTCACAGCCCCCGTTTCTAGTGAGACGCCACGGTGCGCTTTGCCGCCCCTGGGATTGACCGCTTTGGCTGTTGGGCGCGAGGTGCGACGGGGGGTTGAGTTCATTCTTGCGTTCCAATGTGGCGATAACTGACGCCGTGTAAGGTGACTCTTCCGTTGTCGTCTAAGGTGACTTTGTCGCGAGACAGCCACTGAACAACTTCTGGGTAGAGCTGATGTTCGAGAACCAACACGCGCTGAGCCAATTGCTCAGGCGTCTCAGTGGTTGAAACTTCTAGGGCGGCCTGCGCAATCACGGGACCATGGTCTAGCTCATCGGTCACAAAGTGCACACTACAACCGTGCCGATCAACGCCCGCCTTAAGGGCTCTTGCGTGTGTGTGTAGTCCTGGAAAGGCCGGTAGCAATGAAGGGTGAACATTGATGAGCCGACCTTTAAATTGATTCACAAAGCCCGGTGTCAAGATGCGCATGAAGCCCGCTAACAGCACGTAATCTGGTTCAAATTTCGCCACAACCTCAGCAAGGGCTTGGTCAAAAGCCTCTCTGCCTGAAAACAACTGGTGGTCAACCACCGCCGTCTCAATACCCCGTTGGGCGGCCCAGTCCAGACCAGTCGCGCTGGGCTTGTTCGAAACAACCGCTTGAATTGACACCAAGCTTCGTGAGTCGTTCGCTAATTGAGCGATTCGTTGCATGTTACTGCCTATCCCCGAAATAAGGATCACAAAGCGCTTTTTTAAAGGCTTATTGGTCTGGTTCAGAGAAGAATCGGTAACAAACATGATCACTTTGGCAACATCAATGGTGGCAAGATTGTAAACTGCCACTTGAGATGACTCCGTTACGATTAATTCGAAGCCTGCCAAGCCAGGCACCCCTTGGCCCAAGTGCCCTCACCATCGGTAACTTCGATGGTGTTCACTTGGGCCATTTGTCCATGCTTGAAAGGGTTAAGGCGGCAGGCTCAAAACGAGGGCTTTGCCCATCGGTGCTGACCTTTAGCCCGCATCCGAAAGCGTATTTCGCAAAGCTGCAAGGCAAAACTGCACTGGCACCAGGCCAAATCAACGGTCTACGCGACAAAACGGCTCTGCTAGCCGAAGCCGGCATCGAACAGGTGTTTTTATTGCCTTTTAATGATGCCATGGCCAGTCTTTCGGCTGACGACTTTATCGAAAGACTACTGATTGACAGCATCAGGACGCAGTGGTTACTTGTTGGTGCTGATTTTAGATTTGGGCATCGACGTGGTGGCGATGTCGATCTATTGAGAAAAGCCGCAAGACACCACGGTTTTGAACTCACTGTTTTAGAAGACATCACAGACTCACAGGGTGCCCGCATTTCCAGTTCGTCAGTCAGGAGCGCGCTTGCCGCCGGTGATATGCCCACTGTTGCCCGTTTAATGGGGCGTGCTTATCGCGTGAGCGGTCACGTCATCCACGGTAAAAAATTAGGTCGCACACTCGGTTTCCCAACGTTAAATGTTCGAGTCAGTCCAGATACTGCCGCACGGTTTGGGATTTACGTCGTGCGAGTGCACGGACTGGCCGACCAGCCGATGGCTGGCATCGCCAGTTTGGGCTTGCGGCCAACAGTTGATCAAAGCACTGACGTCTTACTCGAAACCCACCTTCTTGATGCCAGCGTCGATGCCTACGGTAAACTCGTCTGTGTAGAGGTCCTGCAACACGTGCGGGACGAAAAGAAGTTTTCTGATTTATCGACCCTGACCATCGCCATGCAGCAAGACCGCCAGCATGCGATCGACTATTTTGCGCATCATGAACTACAAGACAACCTTAAACCTGACTGACACGCCATTCCCCATGCGGGGCAATCTGCCTAAGCGGGAGCCGCTCTGGGTTGCCCAATGGCAAGAAACGGGCGTCTACCAAGCCATTCGACGGGCCAGTGCGGGGCGACCAAAATTTATCTTGCACGATGGCCCCCCTTACGCCAATGGCGCTATCCACATTGGTCATGCGGTTAACAAAATTCTGAAAGACGTGATTGTCAAAAATCGCAGCTTGGCTGGTTTTGATGCCCACTACGTACCCGGTTGGGATTGCCATGGCATGCCGATTGAAATTCAAATCGAAAAAAAATACGGCAAGTCTTTACCCGTGGCGCAAGTGCAGGCCAAGGCCCGAGCCTACGCACTCGAACAAATCAGCGCTCAAAAGGTCGACTTCGAACGACTGGGTGTTTTGGGGCTTTGGGAACAGCCGTACTTGACCATGGATTTCAAAACCGAAGCCAATGAGCTTCGTGTCTTGGGTAATATCCTCAAAAAAGGCTATGTGTTTCGTGGCTTAAAGCCCGTGAACTGGTGTTTTGACTGTGGCTCTGCTTTGGCGGAAGCGGAGGTCGAATACGCCGACCGCACTGATTTTGCTGTGGACGTGGCCTTTCCTTATGCCGACCACGCAGCACTGGCGCGCGCGTTTAATGTCGACCAAGTCGCCGACGGCGCAATCGTCATTTGGACCACGACGCCGTGGACCATTCCTGCTAACCAAGCATTGAACGTGCACCCAGAAATCGAATACGCACTGGTGGCGCTCGACAATCCTCGTGCAACGGGCCCAACGCTTATTTTGGCAAAAGATCGGGTCAATACCTGCCTGCAAGAATGGGGTCTTAGCGGTCAAGTCATCGCCATTGCAACGGGTGAAGCGCTTGACGGCATTGCATTTCATCACCCGTTGGCCAAAGTGGATGCCGCTTTTGACCGACAGTCCCCCATTTACCTCGGTGACTATGTGACCCTCGAAACCGGAACCGGTGTGGTACATTCAGCACCAGCCTACGGTATCGAAGACTTTGTTTCTTGCAAGGCACACGGCCTTGCCGACGCAGACATCCTGAATCCGGTTTTGGGTGATGGTCGATATGCGCAAAGCCTTACTTTGTTCGGTGGGCTCACGATTTGGGAGGCCAACCCCAAAATCGTTCAAGCCCTCACTGATGCCGGTACCTTGGTCAAGGTGCAAAAGCACCAACACAGCTACATGCACTGCTGGCGCCATAAAACCCCAATCATTTATCGAGCCACCAGTCAGTGGTTTGCTGGCATGGATATTGTGCCCAACGACGGCCAGCCTTCGCTAAGAGAGTCTGCGCTTGCAGCGATTGCAAACACAACCTTCTACCCCGCGTGGGGTCGTGCCCGGTTGCACAACATGATTGCCCATCGACCCGACTGGACGCTGTCTCGTCAGCGGCAGTGGGGCGTGCCAATGGCATTCTTTGTTCACAAAGAAACCGGTGCCCTTCACCCTGATACACCTCGACTGATCGAAGAAGTCGCACAGCGCGTTCAGACCCAAGGCATTGAGGCCTGGCAAACCCTAGAGCCCGCTGACCTGCTCAGCGCGCAAGAAGCCCCGCATTACGAAAAGAATCGCGACACACTCGATGTGTGGTTTGATTCAGGCTCAACGCACGCCACCGTGCTCGGCGGCAAAAACAACGTTGATCAAGGCACCCACGGCGACCTGCTGTCTTGGCCTGCCGATTTGTACTTAGAGGGTTCAGACCAGCATCGCGGCTGGTTTCACTCATCGTTGCTGACCGGCTGCATGCTCTATGGTCATGCGCCGTACAAGGGATTGCTGACACACGGTTTTGTGGTGGATGGCCAAGGCCGCAAAATGAGCAAGTCAGTGGGCAATGTGGTTGCCCCTCAATCCGTGTCGGATTCACTGGGCGCTGAAATCCTTCGACTCTGGGTGGCATCTACCGACTATGCCGGTGAGCTCTCAATCTCAGACGAAATCTTAAAGCGGGTTGTTGAAAGCTACCGTCGCACGCGAAATACGCTACGGTTTTTGCTAGCCAATCTTTCAGACTTTAACGAAACGCGCGACAGCATTGCCCCAGAATCAATGCTGGAGATTGATCAGTACGCTTTGCTGATGACTGACTCGGTACAAAAAGAGGTGCTGGCCCATTTTGAAAAATATGAGTTTCACCCGGCCATGGCGCGCTTGCAGACGTTTTGCTCAGAAGACTTAGGGGCTTTTTACCTCGACGTTTTAAAAGATCGGCTCTACACCAGTGCACCCAACAGTCATGCGCGTCGAAGCGCTCAGACAGCCCTACTTCACATCAGCCTTTCATTGGTCAAGTTGCTAGCGCCCGTCTTGTCCTTCACCGCCGAGGAGACTTGGCAGGTTTTAAGTAAAACCACGGTGGCACCGGTCTTGCCAGAGGCTGAACTGTCAATCTTTACGCAGACTTATCACACGCTACCCACGATCGCCAATCAAGATGGCTTGTCGCGCAAATGGCAACGTATCCGAGAAATTCGCGCTGACGTGTTACGTGAACTTGAAGTTTTAAGAACAGACGGCGCGATTGGTTCATCACTGCAGGCTGAGGTTGATCTTTATGCGAGCGAGCATGATTTAGGCTTTTTAAAAAGCATGAGCGATCAGCTTAAGTTTGTGCTGATTGTTTCGCGTGCCGATGTCCACGCGAGCACCGGTGAGCTGCAAATCAAAGTACACGCTTCAAACAAACAAAAATGCGCCCGCTGTTGGCATTATGCTGACGACATTGGCGAGGACACCACTCACCCGGAGATTTGCGGGCGGTGTGTCACAAACCTAGCTGAGGCAAGCAGTGGCTAAATGGGGCTGGTTGGTTGTTATATTGGTCTCTTTGGATCAACTCACCAAGTGGCTTGCTGAGAACGCGCTCACTTACGGTGAGCGCATTAATATTTTTCCGATATTTGACCTTACGCTGGTTTACAACACGGGTGCGGCATTCAGTTTCTTAGCATCAGGTTCAGGCTGGCAGCGATGGGTGCTGATTGCCATCGCAATCGTGGCCATCATTTTTATGTCGTGGCTTTTAAAGCACGAGCACAAGCGCACACTCTCGGCGCTGTCTCTGACACTCATTTTGAGTGGCGCCATTGGTAATTTGATTGACCGTGTTTTGCTGGGTCATGTGATTGATTTTTTATTGTTCTACCGGCATAACTGGTATTTTCCAGCCTTCAATATCGCCGACATTGCCATCTCTGTTGGTGCCGTTTTACTGGTCTTTGATGAGTGGCGGCGGTGGCGACACGCAACCGCCTTGCGAAGAAAGGGAGAAGTGCCATGAACCCACTCGAAGGCAAGCGCATTGTGTTGGGACTCACTGGCGGCATTGCTTGTTATAAGTCTGCCGAACTGCTTCGTCGCTTGATGGATCTTGGTGCAACCGTCGACGTTGTCATGACGGCTTCAGCCCATGAGTTCATCACGCCACTGACCTTTCAAGCACTCTCAGGACGACCTGTTTTCACCGATCTTTGGGATAGTCGGCCAGATAACAACATGGCCCACATTAATTTAACTCGAAGCGCAGACCTCATCGTGGTGGCACCCGCCACGGCGAACTTCATGACCAAGCTCTCGCACGGTTCAGCCGACGATTTATTGTCAACACTGTGCTTGGCTCGCGCCATTCCCTTGATGATTGCGCCAGCAATGAACAAAGAAATGTGGCAAGCACGGCCCACGCAACGCAATGCCAATCAACTGCGCGAGGATGGTGTGATCCTTGTTGGACCGGCCAGTGGTATTCAAGCCTGTGGTGAAACCGGCGATGGTCGCATGGTAGAACCCAACGAACTGTTGGATGCCATCACCAGTCACTTCGAACCCAAAACAATGGCAGGACTGAAGGTACTCATGACAGCCGGGCCCACCTGTGAGCCGATTGATCCTGTGCGTGTTTTAACCAATCGATCATCGGGTAAAACGGGCTACGCCATCGCGCAAGCCGCAGCCCAAGCGGGCGCTCAAGTGACCTTGGTATCTGGGCCGACACACTTGCCTTGTCCATTTGGTGTGACTCGGATTGACGTTCAGACGGCCAGCCAAATGCACGAGCGCGTCATGTCAGTGGTCGCGGGTCACGACATCTTTATTGCCGTGGCGGCAGTCGCTGATTGGCGTGTGGATAACGCATCAACCGAAAAACTTAAAAAAAATGACGGTTCAACACCGCCTGATCTTTCTTTCGTGTTGAATCCTGACATTTTGGCAGACGTGGCATCCTTGCCCAATGCACCCTGGTGCGTTGGGTTCGCCGCTGAAACCACGCTCAATCCCGAAGAAGTAGAACGCAAGCGCCAACGTAAGGGCGTGCCTCTACTGATCGGAAATTTGGCGCAAGAAGTCATGGATGTTGATCACACAACGGTGGAGCTTTATAGCGCAGCCGGTCGACAGGCCCTTGAGCGTGGCAGCAAACAATGGGTTGCGCGCCAAATCGTAGCGGAAATTGTCAGGCGCTTTGCTGATCAATAAACCACTGCCTCAGGATCAACCAACCGGTTAACAGAATAAGCAGCAAAACGATGCAGGCATATCTCGATCAGATTGGTCTATTCATAGAAACCAACCAAGCATGGGCGGGACCTGTCGTCTTTCTACTGACATTCGGTGAGTCACTGCTGGTACTGGGCATTTTGATGCCTGCCACCGCCCTACTACTTTTCACCGGCGGACTTGTCGGTTCAGGCCTTGTGTCGCCGATAACCGTGTTGTCATGGGGCATCGCGGGTGCAATCGCCGGTGATGCTGTCTCTTATTGGATGGGCCGATGGATAGGTCCCACCATATTGCGCTGGCGTTTGGTCAAGCGCCAGCGCCCCACCGTCGCGCGTGCGCGTCTTTTTTTTTACAGACACGGTTTTCTGTCGATCTTTTTCGGTCGATTTTTAGGCCCCATTCGAAGTACGATCCCAACGGTTGCCGGGGTTATGGGCATGTCTGAATGGCGCTTTCAACTGGCCAACATTCTTTCCGCGATTGTTTGGGTGCCACTCATGTTGATGCCCGGGTACCTGGCCGCAAAGAGCGTTTATATGGCCAAACACGCCAGTCAATTGATGCTCTACGCCGGTGGCGGCCTATCCATTGTCATTGGCGTGTCGTTGCTCTACTTTTTTACCCGTCAACGCAAAACAGCTCAGGCACGCGACAAGGGGCGTGAGCGCAACAATCGTCAGAAGGAGATCACTTGATGTTAGCCATCGATTTAAAGATATTAGATCCCAGAATCAAAGACCAGTTACCGACTTACGGCACGCCTGGCTCTGCGGGACTTGATTTAAGGGCCTGCTTGGATGAGGCCACCGTGATTGCGCCCGGTGAGACCATTCTTGTGCCAACCGGCATTTCAATTCACATCAAAAACCCAGGCTATGCGGCCATGATATTGCCACGTTCAGGCATGGGCCATAAAAACGGCATCGTGTTGGGTAATTTGGTGGGATTGATTGATTCTGACTACCAAGGACCACTGATGGTGTCAACTTGGAACCGCAGCCAAAAGCCCTTCACTTTAGAGCCATTAGAGCGCTTGGCGCAGCTGGTCATCGTGCCAATCGCACAGGCTCAATTCACACTGGTGGATGCTTTTGAAGCAGTCACAGAACGGGCTGCTGGCGGGTTTGGTAGCACTGGTCAGCACTAACCAAACCCAAACCCAAACCAATCAAACCCAACCAAACCCTAACCCAAACCCAACCAAACCCACTATGGGCTTAATACGGTTACTCGACCGCCAAAGCGGGGGTGTCTTTGGCATCCTTGGCGTCTTTGGCATTTTTACTGCCATCGCGCTTTTTGTCAGCCGCTGACGTTGGCGGTGGATCAAACTCGAGTTGAACCTTACCTTCCTCATCAATGTCGAGGGTCACCCCACCGCCATTGACCAAACGCCCAAACAGCAGCTCATCGGCCAAGGCACGACGAAGCATGTCTTGGATCAATCGCTGCATTGGCCTAGCGCCCATCAATGGGTCAAAGCCATGCTCTGCCAAGTAGTCCCTGAGCCGCTGCGTGAAAGTTGTTTCAACCCGTTTTTCGTGCAGCTGATCCTCAAGCTCCATTAAGAACTTATCAACAACGCGCAAGATGACTTCCTTGCTCAGCGAACTGAAGTGCACGATCGCATCTATGCGGTTGCGGAATTCAGGTGAAAACAACTTCTTGATATCGGCCATTTCGTCGCCGGTGGCCCGCGAATTTGAAAACCCAATAGAGGGCTTGCTTAGCGCTTCAGCACCCGCATTGGTCGTCATGATAATGATCACATTACGGAAATCTGCCTTGCGACCGTTGTTGTCGGTTAGCGTGCCGTGATCCATGACTTGCAACAAAATGTTGAACACATCAGGGTGGGCTTTCTCAATCTCATCGAGCAACAACACGCAATGGGGTTGCTTGTTGACTGCCTCAGTCAATAAGCCACCTTGATCATAGCCAACGTAACCTGGGGGTGCACCGATCAACCGTGACACGGTATGTCGTTCCATGTACTCCGACATGTCAAAGCGCAAAAGATCAATACCAAGCGTGAAAGCCAGCTGCCGAGCCACTTCGGTTTTACCGACACCCGTTGGGCCCGAGAACAAAAACGAGCCGATGGGTTTTTCTGGTTTACCAAGGCCTGAGCGAGCCATTTTGATAGCCGCTGCCAAAGCCTCAATCGAGGCTTCTTGACCAAAAACGACTGTCTTTAAGTCGCGCTCTAGTGTGGCCAAGCGGCTACGGTCATCAGTTGACACGGTTTGCTGTGGAATACGCGCAATCTTGCAAATGATGGTTTCAATTTCGTGCTTACCAATCACTTTCTTTTGCTTGGACTTGGGCAACAGCTTTTGCGCCGCACCCGCTTCGTCGATCACATCAATGGCCTTGTCGGGCAAGTGACGGTCATTGATGTGTCGTGCCGCCAGCTCAGCGGCAGCCGTTAACGCAGCTGCTGAATACTTGACGTTGTGATGCTCTTCAAAACGTTGCTTTAAACCGCGCAAGATTTGAACCGTCTGCTCAACGGATGGCTCGGGCACGTCAACCTTCTGAAAGCGTCGCGACAAGGCCGCATCTTTCTCAAAAATACCGCGGTACTCGTTGTAAGTCGTTGCACCGATACAGCGCAGCTGACCTGAAGATAGCGCAGGCTTTAACAGGTTTGAAGCATCAAGTGTGCCACCGGAAGCAGAACCAGCACCGATCAGCGTATGAATCTCGTCGATAAACAAAATTGCCTGCGGGTTGCTCTTGAGCTGCTTGAGTACCGCTTTCAGGCGTTGCTCAAAGTCGCCACGGTACTTTGTGCCAGCCAGCAAGGCACCCATGTCTAACGAATAAACACAGGCGTCTTGCAAGATTTCAGGCACTTCATCTTGGGTGATTCGATAGGCCAAACCCTCAGCAATGGCGGTTTTGCCCACACCAGCCTCACCGACCAAGAGCGGGTTGTTCTTGCGTCGCCGGCATAAAATCTGAATAACGCGCTCAACCTCTTGATCGCGCCCAATCAACGGATCAATACGACCGGCTATTGCTGCGGCGTTCAGGTCTTGTGCGTATTGGTCCAATGGTGTCTGCCGCGAATCGGGCGTCTCTTCACCACCTGCTGGCCCTTGACGTTCGGTGGCAGGTGCTTCGGCCTGTTGATTTTTGGTGATGCCGTGTGACAAGAAGTTAACGACATCCAAGCGTGAAATACCTTGCTGCTGCAGGTAATACACCGCATGCGAGTCTTTCTCACCAAAAATGGCCACCAACACGTTGGCACCGGTTACCGGTTTCTTTGACGTGCCACCCGCAGACACGTGCATGATGGCTCGCTGAATCACGCGCTGAAATCCAAGCGTGGGCTGCGTATCCACCTCACCACCTTCGGGAATAACTGGCGTGTTGTCACTGACAAACTTGCGCAAATGTTGGCGCAACTCATCTGTATTGGCCGCGCAAGCCTTTAACACTTCAATCGCTGCCGCATTATCAAGCAGTGCGAGAAGCAGGTGTTCGACGGTGATGAACTCGTGCCGCGCGGAGCGCGCTTCGACGAATGCCATGTGCAAACTAACTTCAAGTTCTTGGGAAATCACATTTCCTCCCGTTGCTTCTGATTCGATCGGCTGCACCACGACGTGTTGTACAGACCGACTGCTGAAAATGCATAAAAAACTAGCTTAATTCGATTCTATTCCTATCGTCACAAAACCCTCTAATCCCCTACAGGTTCCATGACACACTGAAGGGGATGTTGGCGAGATCTGGCAAACTGAAGTACTCGAGTGATCCGCGTTGCCGCCACATCCTTAGGGTAAACCCCACAAACACCACGACCTGTGTTGTGCACAGCCAGCATGATTTGCATGGCCTCTTCCTGGCTTTTACCAAAATATTTTTGCAGCACCAAAACAACAAATTCCATGGGCGTGTAATCATCATTCAAAAGAATGACCTGATACATGGGTGGGGGTTTGGTTTTGGCGGTTTGCCGATCCACCAAGACAATTCCCGACGATTCAGTTCGATTTGGCATAGTTCTAATTTAAGACCACAAGATGCTTACGTTTGAGTTTATGGCAGGATACAACTTATAGAAAACCCGCTAAGGGCTTGACTGTTGTCATAAATGTGCCCAAAAATGAGCCTAGCAGTCAAACTTAACGTTACAACACTAATTAGGCATGACTGCCGGCGTTTGGCTGTTTAACAAAACCGCCCAACTCGTTTCTGTCCATAACAACACTAGAGGCCGTTCAGATGTCCGATCCGACCAATGCCCCCGACTCTCAAGGAAACCCCACCGCCACCGGCGTCGTTAAATGGTTTAACGATGCCAAAGGCTTTGGATTTGTCACGCCCGATGACGGCAGCGAAGACTTATTCGCACACTTTTCATCCATACAGATGAACGGCTTTAAAACCCTCAAAGAGGGCCAGCGAGTCAACTTCGAAATCACGCAAGGCCCAAAAGGCAATCAAGCGATTAATATAACGGCTGGTTAACCCAACGGGGTTAAAAACCCCTTTATGCCCATGCCTGTTTTAAATACTTTTCGGTCCCAAAAGGCGATCGCCATTAGCTTATCGCCTTTAAAACTTTTAGGCCTCGCCCTGTGCGCCTTCTTTTTGATGGCGCCCGCCCAGGCACAGCACACACCGCTACCCACGATAGACCTGTATGTCGGGATGCACCGCGTACAAACTGAGCTTGCCGTCAAAGCTGACGAACGTGCTCAAGGCTTAATGGGACGCCCTTCTTTGCCCGAGATGCGTGGCATGCTGTTTGTGTTTGATCGGCCCGGTGTTCAGTGCTTTTGGATGAGAAATACACTCATACCGTTATCGATTGCCTTTTTGCGCGATGACGGTTCGATTCTCAATATCGAGCACATGCAACCGTTAAAGGACGACAGCCACTGCTCAACTGAGCCCGTCAGGCTTGCACTTGAAGTCAATCAAGGTTGGTTCGCCAAAAGAAATATTTCCCCGGGCATGACCGTTCGAGGTTTGCCCACTTTGAAGTGATGCGTTGATGCTGTTTTATCGTGATGCGGGCGAACAAAGAACCATGACTTTGTTCGCCCGCGTCATTTCAAGATCAAACACGCTCAACGATCATAGCAATGCCCTGCCCCACGCCAATACACATCGTGCAAAGCGCATACCGGCCCTGCGTTTTGTGCAACTGGTGTACAGCCGTCATCACCAAACGGGCGCCACTGGCACCCAAGGGATGGCCTAGCGCAATCGCGCCCCCATTGGGATTGACGCGGGGATCATTGTCAGCCACACCCAGCAAACGAAGCGTGGCCAAGCCTTGCGCAGCAAAAGCCTCGTTGAGCTCAATGACGTCCATTTGATCAATGGTTAAACCCGCCAAGGCGAGCACTTTTTTCGATGCTGGTGCTGGACCGATACCCATAATACGGGGCTCTACGCCGGCCGTTGCCATGGCAATAACGCGTGCGCGCGCAACCAACTGATGGTCTTTAATGGCCTGCTCATTGGCAATTAAAAGTGCCACTGAGCCATCATTGACTCCCGAGGCATTGCCAGCCGAAACCGAGCCACCCTCACGAACCACACCTTTGAGCTTACCCAGCGCTTCTATGCTGGTTTGGCGAGGATGCTCGTCACGCGACACAACCAAGGCATCGCCCTTGCGTTGCGCAATGTGCACGGCCGTGATTTCCTCGTCAAAATAGCCAGCGGCCTGAGCCGCAGCCGCTTTTTCTTGACTCGCCATGGCAAATTTGTCTTGATCTTCGCGCGACACACCAAACTGATCTGCCACGTTTTCAGCGGTTTCGGGCATCGAATCAACACCGTGCTGTGCCTTCATCAGCTTGTTCACAAAACGCCAGCCAATGGTGGTGTCATAAATCGATGCAGCCCGAGCAAACGCGGTTTCAGCCTTGCCCATCACAAACGGTGCTCGGCTCATACTCTCAACACCACCGGCAATGATCAAAGACGCTTCGCCGGCACGAATGGCGCGCGCGCCCGTACCAACAGCATCCATGCCTGAACCACACAAACGGTTAATTGTGGCACCAGGCACATCGGCAGGTAAGCCGGCCAAAAGCGCAGCCATGCGTGCGACGTTACGATTATCTTCACCCGCTTGGTTGGCACAACCGTAGAGAACTTCATCAACACGCGTCCAATCAACGTTGGGATTGCGAACCATCAATGCTTTGATTGGCAATGCACCCAAGTCGTCGGTGCGAACGCTCGAAAGACCACCACCATAACGCCCAATCGGTGTCCGGATGGCGTCACATATGAAAGCATCTGTTGCTGCCATGTCTATCCCCTTTTTTTGTTGTCATCAATCCATGATCATAAAACAAAAGCGCCGGCTAATGCCGACGCTTTTGTTACTCATTTATTTAAAAACTTTTGCTGTATTTAAGCAAAGTTCTTTTCAGCAAACGACCAGTTTGCTAACTTCCAAAACGTCTCCAAATACTTTGGGCGAGCATTACGGTAGTCAACGTAGTAAGCATGCTCCCAAACGTCACAGGTCAAAAGCGCCGTATCGTCTGTGGTTACAGGCGTGCCTGCATTGCTGGTGTTAACAATGTCAACGCTGCCGTCTGATTTCTTAACCAACCATGTCCAGCCAGAGCCGAAATTGCCTGCCGCTGACTTGTTGAAAGCTTCCTTAAAGGCATCAACACTGCCCCATTTGGCTGTGATTGCTTCAGCCAACTTACCGCTTGGCTCACCGCCGCCAGTGGGTGACAAGCTGTTCCAATAAAAGGTGTGGTTCCAGACTTGGGCTGCGTTGTTAAAAATACCGCCACTTGACTTCTTGACTATCTCTTCCAAAGAAGCCGACTCAAACGCTGTGCCAGGCACCAGGTTGTTCAAGTTTGTCACGTAAGTTTGATGGTGCTTGCCGTAGTGATATTCCAGCGTCTCTTGAGAGATGTGAGGCGCCAAGGCATCGATCGCGTATGGAAGCGCAGGTAAGGTATGTGTCATGGGGTCAGTGTCCTTTTGGTTTGCCAATTATTTCACTAGTGTACGGTGTTGGCTTGCACGCATAAACCATTCAGATGGTCGAGCTCGCTAGCCAGCGTGCCAAATAGCGTACCCAACCATCCTTATCATTCATTGTAGCCAAGGCTTACCTGTTCTTGGCACAACCCCGCCCAACGGGATGGTTTTCCAGTTAAGGGGGGTCATTGGTGCGAAATGAAGACTATTTGCTTTGAACAGTGGCTTTTAGACGGCCTTTGGCCAAGTCGATCGTTAACAAATCTGAACCTTGAACTTGCGCCGCATCGGTCAAGATAACCCCTCCGGGTCCACGCACAATCGCAAAACCGCGCGCCAGCGTGGCCGCAGGCGCCAAGGTTTCAAGCTGTGAGCCCTTGAGCGCCAATCGATTGCGCCTGATCGTCAAGGCATCAGTCATGAGCCGTGTTAAAGACTGGGACCGGCGTTTCAATTGATCGTCCAAACGCTCAATGTCTGGGATGGCGTGTTCGAGGCGCTTGCTTAACAGAGCCAATGCCTGCCGGCGCTGATCAAGGCGTTGCGCCGGAGAGACCAACCCGTACCCCAAGCGATCAAGGCGTTGGCCCAGATGCTCTAGTTTGCGCATGACGATTTGTTGCGATGTTAGGCTTAACCCTCTGATCTGATCCAAAAGCGCTTGGCGAGGCAGGCAAGCCAGTTCTGCGGCCGCGGTCGGTGTGGGTGCTCGCAAGTCAGCCACAAAATCAGCCATCGAGACGTCAGACTCATGTCCAACACCCGCAATGATGGGCAAGGCGCTTGAGGCAATGTCACGCGCCAAGCCCTCATCATTGAATGCCCATAAGTCCTCCAAGCTGCCACCACCGCGCACAAGTAACAGCGTGTCCACCTCTTGCCGACGATTGGCCGCAGCCAACGCTTGGCGCAACTCACGCGGCGCAGACGAGCCTTGGACCAAACTGGGATAAACGATGATGGGCACATGCGGTGCACGCCGCGCCAATGTGGTTAAAACGTCATGCAGGGCCGCTGCCCCCAGTGAAGTAATGACACCGATCGCTTTCGGTTGTTCAGGCAAAGGACGCTTGTTGGCTAGGTCAAAAAGGCCTTCGGCTTGTAAGCGCTCTTTTAACAGCAAAAACTGCTCATAGAGCGTGCCTCGGCCTGCCCTGCGAAGCGTTTGAATGTTGAGCTGAAAATCACCCCGCGGCTCATACAATCCGATTCGAGCCTTGATTTGCACCTGATCACCGACCGCCGGTTGAAACTCGCAATAGGCCAGTCGCCCCCTAAACATCACTGCGCGCACACTCGCTGAGGCGTCTTTAAGTGTTAAGTAAAGATGGCCTGAGGACGCGCGCGTAAAAGTCGACACCTCGCCCGTTAGCCAAACCAAGCCGAACTCGTTTTCAAGCGATTGAGCAACCTGTCGGTTGAGTTCACTAACCGTCAGAATAGCTGGCGTGGTTGGGTCATCCGTGACATGACTTTCAATTGTCATGAGCGATTCAGCCCACAATCTGTCCACAGAGCCCGCCAACATAAGATTTGGTTGTTTGTGCCACAACAAGTTGCTTGAAGTTCGGTAAATTTATTCATGTAAATTATCATGTTTTTGACATAACCAATTGAAAGGAAACCACTTGTGCATTTAACAATTTGAAGTGATCATTTTTTGCGCAAAGTACCTCGAGCGACTGTTTCAGGCATACGATTTGGTTTAAACGAAAGTTATCCACAGAAACTGTGGATAGATTGAAATGTTTCTTGCGCTTTACTTCGCTTGCCACTGGTCGGGACTAAACCGTAACATAGGGTGTTTAAGACCGTCACCCTTTATCGAGGCGAAACCATCTTGCAGTCAATTATTGCCGAGGCCGGCTGGCCAATCTGGCCACTACTTTTCATATCCGTGGTGGCATTGGCCATCATTTTTGAGCGCCTAATGACGCTGCGCCTCAGTCGTGTTTGCCCAATCGACGTACCAATTGAGGCCTCGAGGCTACTGAGAGGCAATGGCGTGAGCGCAGAGTCACTCGACAAGCTCGCCCGATCCAGCCTTGGTGGCAAAGTGTTGTCGACAATCTTAGCCAATAAACAACAACCCATCGATGAAATTCGGCTGCGCACTGAAGAAACTGGGGCTGATGTCGCCCACGAAATGCAGCGGTTTTTACCGGCGCTGGGCATGATTGCCACGATCGCACCGCTGATGGGTTTGTTCGGTACTGTTATCGGCATGATTGAAATCTTTGCCGCCTATCAACCCGGCGGCACTGATCCAGGGCAACTCGCCCGAGGCATCTCGATTGCGCTTTACAACACGGGTTTTGGTATTCTCATCGCCGTTCCAGCCGCCATCGCGCACAGACTGCTTCGGGTACACGTTAATAACTTACTGGTCAAAATTGAGCAGTCCGCCCGCTCGCTTATCCAGCAAATCTACCCTTAACTCAAGAAGCCAGCCATGCAACTGCGCGCCAAACACGCCGATGACTCACCAGACATCAATTTCATTCCCTTGATTGATGTGTTGCTGGTTATTGTGATATTTCTGGCCGTTTCAACCACTTTCACCCAAGAACGCGCGTTGGATGTGTCGCTACCGCAGGCGCAATCAGCCTTGGAGATCCCAGCCTCGATTAGCATCACCATCGCCGCTGACGGACGGGTTGCTGTGGACCAACGCGTGCTGGAAAGCACTGACGTCTCAGACATTGCTGCGGCCTTGACTGCCGCCGCGTCACGGGATGGTTCTGGACCAGAAAAAATTGTGGTGATCCGTGCTGATGCCAATGCCACTCACCAAGCCGTGGTCACTGCCATGCAGGCCGCGCGGCTCGCTGGCCTAAATAAAATTAGTTTGGCCGCCCAGGTTGCGGACTGATCGTGCAATGGCCACAACCTGCCGCCCATTGGCTTACGGAACAGTGGCGAACTCGCGGGCTGTGGTATTGGTCGATGCAACCAATGTCTTGGCTCTACTCGAGGGCCGTTGCACTTAACCGGTGGCTTTACGACCGTCACATCAGGCAACGCGACCACTTGTCAGTGCCCGTTATTGTGGTGGGTAATCTTTACATCGGCGGCACCGGCAAAACACCTGTTGCCATCGCACTAGCCACCGCACTAACCGCGCAAGGCTACAAGCCCGGCCTTATCAGCCGCGGCTACGGCAGCTCACGTAAACCAATGCCAGCCACTGCCCGAGGGGAATCGCTGGACTGGCAAACATTTGGCGACGAGCCTGCCTTGATTGCGAAACGAACCGGCATACCTGTGAGTGTGCATGCCAACCGCTTTTTAGCAGGTTGCCAGTTGCTCAAACGTTTTCCTGAGGTGAACGTCATCATCAGTGATGACGGCTTGCAACACCAGCGACTGGCCCGAAACATTGAACTCTTGGTTGAAGACGACCGTGGTGTGGGTAATGGCGCCACGCTGCCTGGCGGGCCACTGCGCGAAGACAGACGAGTCCGAGACAGCGTGGATGCGATTTTGCGACGCGCCAGTGACACCGATGCGGCGCTCAACGGCCAGGCAGCCGCCAACACCAGCACGCTGATGTTTGGCTTCGAAGTGATCCTAGAGCATTTCTATTGCCCTGCTTCTGGCCAAAAACTGACCATTGCCGCGATGGTTCAAGAACTTGAGGCCACCAATGCCAGCATCGCTCGCACCGCAGCCATCGCCGGCATTGGCGTGCCTGATCGCTTTTTTCAGGGTCTCAAAAACCTGGGGATTAGACTCGACCAGACGATCGCTTTGTCGGATCACGCCCCCATGACCTTGGCACTGCTCGAATCTATTGACGCTAAGACTATACTGATCACGGAAAAAGACGCGGTGAAGTTCCCTGCTAACCGTGACCCACGAATCTGGGTGGCCCGAGCAGGCGTGCAATGGTCTGACGATAAAATCTTGGACTGGCTCACGAAAACACTGCACGACAGAAGCAGCAAGCGCTAAAAGCCGGCCGCACTTTATCAACTTTGACTGAAGACTATGGACCACAAACTACTCGACATATTGGTATGCCCGATTTGCAAGGGGCGGTTGCAGTTCAACGCCGAAAAAACCGGACTGATCTGCCGCGCAGAAAAACTACTCTATCCGATCGAAGACGGCATCCCGCTGATGCTCGAGGCGAAAGCGCAGTCGCTCATTGAAGCGACTGGCAGCGCGCCAGGCGTGATTTAAAAGTCCACAACGGTGACTGAGATGCCATTTCACGTGATCATTCCAGCGCGCTGGGCCTCGACCCGCTTGCCTGGCAAGATGTTGGCCGATATCGGCGGCGTGCCGATGGTGGTGCGTGCGGCTCAGCAAGCCAAGCGTTCGGGCGCGCGCTCGGTCACGGTTGCCACCGACCAAGTGCAAATTGCTGAGGTGGTAAAAAACCACGGCTTTGCTGTCCTCATGACATCCGTTGACCACCCAACCGGTACCGATCGCTTGGCTGAGGCCGTGACGCAGCTCGGACTAGATGCTCAAGAAATTGTGGTTAACGTCCAAGGCGATGAACCCCTCATTGATCCCGCCCTCATTGAAGCGGTCGCGCAGGCTCTGCATGACGACCCGCAAGCCGATATCGCCACTTGCGCGAGCCCACTGACAGATGAAACATTGCGGCACAATCCCAACGTGGTGAAGGTGGTTTGCGATTTCCGTGGCCATGCGCTTTACTTTTCTCGGGCGCCCATTCCACACCACCGGGACGGGCTTGCAAGAGCCCAATCCCTTCATCACATTGGCATTTATGCGTATCGAGTGCGGTTCTTAAAAGCCTTTCCTTCGCTGACACAGGGCTTACTAGAGGCATGCGAATCACTAGAACAGTTGCGCGCACTCGAACATGGCTTCAAAATTCACGTTAGCGTTACAGATAAATCCATTGCTGGTGGCATCGACACCCCAGAAGACCTTCTAAAAGTTCAAAAAACTTTTCAAAAGGCTCAATAGGAATCTTGCGTCAAAAAATGACCCACGTAATCATGATGCAATGCGGCATAATCAAAACCACGCTTAGGCGCGTGCCATAAAAAAGGATTGCGTATGCGACTCATATTGCTAGGCCCACCGGGTGCCGGAAAAGGAACCCAAGCGACATTCATTACCCAGCATTTTGGGATTCCACAAATTTCGACTGGCGATATGCTGAGGGCCGCTGTCAAAGCCGGCACACCATTGGGCTTAAAAGCGAAATCGGTGATGGCCTCTGGCGGGCTCGTCTCAGATGAACTGATTATTGGCTTGGTGAAAGATCGCCTCGAGCAGCCCGATTGCACGGGCGGCTATTTGTTTGATGGTTTTCCGCGCACCATTCCACAAGCCAACGCCTTAAAAACAGCAAACGTGAGGCTGGATTTCGTGGTTGAAATTGACGTGCCGCACGAGGACATTATCTTGCGCATGAGTGGTCGCCGCGTGCATCTCCCTAGCGGTCGCTCCTACCATGTTGCTTTTCACCCACCCAAAGTCGCCGGCCAAGATGACGAAACGGGTGAACCCTTGGTGCAACGCGATGACGACAAAGAGCAAACCGTACGCCATCGCTTGTCTGTTTATGAAGACCAAACCAGACCGCTGGTGGATTACTACTCGAGCTGGGCCAAGCAAGACTCGACAGCGGCAAAATACAGAAAGATTAGTGGCGTCGGATCGGTCGAGGAAATTCGCAATCGGGTTCTTAAAGCACTTGATCAATAGCCCCGAGGGTTGACATCGACATAAACATCACCCCATGCTAGTGAGTATTTAAAAGAGGAACGAAACAACATGCAGATTGCAGGTAAGGTATTTATCGTCACGGGCGCCGCCTCAGGTTTGGGCGCTGGCACCACCAAAATGTTGACCGAAAACGGTGCCCAGGTGGTGATGGCTGATTTGCAAGATGATGCTGGCAAAACCCTGGCTCAATCGCTCAACCAAACCTACGTGCATTGTGATGTCACGCAAGAAGCCGATGCGCAATCGGTGATAGCGACCGCCTGTGCCATGGGTCCGTTGTTTGGCCTAATCAACTGTGCTGGCATCGCACCGGCGGCCAGGACCGTGGGTAAAAAAGGCGCGCACCCCCTAGACATGTTTCAAAAAGTGTTAATGATCAACACGGTCGGCAGCTTCAATATGATTCGCCTGTGCGCTGAGGCCATGCAACACAACACCCCTGAGGATACGGGCGAGCGTGGCGTTTTGATCAATACGGCGTCAGTTGCGGCCTATGACGGGCAAATTGGTCAGGCAGCGTACGCCGCCTCAAAAGCTGCCACCGTGGGCATGACGCTACCCATCGCGCGTGATTTGGCACCCTTGGGCATCCGTTGCATGACCATTGCCCCTGGTATCTTTGGCACACCGATGGTGTTTGGTATGCCACAGGCCGTGCAAGACTCCCTGGCCGAAAGCATTCCCTTCCCCTCACGCTTGGGTCGCCCCGAAGACTATGCCAAATTGGTTCACCAAATTATTACCAACGAAATGCTTAATGGTGAAACCATTCGCTTAGACGGTGCGATACGTATGCCACCCAAATGAGCTTAATGCGTTCAGCCGCGACAATCAGCAGCTTCACGTTGCTGTCGCGGATCAGTGGCCTCGCCCGAGACATCATCATTGCGCGGGCATTTGGTGCCAGCGCAATGACCGATGCCTTCTGGGTCGCATTTCGAATCCCAAATTTATTACGCCGACTGTTTGCTGAGGGCGCTTTTTCTCAAGCGTTTATTCCCATTCTGGGCGAAGTCAAAGCAACAAATGCCGACACTGCTGCGGTCAAACAAACCATTGACCGAGTGGCGTCGGCGCTTTTTATCGCCCTTTCGCTCATTACCATTTTAGGTATCGTTGGCGCTCCGCTGGTGGTGCTTGCGATCGCCAGCGGCATGAGCGGTGAGGCACGGGCGGATGAGTTTTCTGCGGCGGTCTGGATGACGCGGGTGATGTTTCCCTACATTGTGTGCATGTCGCTGGTTGCCTTTGCCTCAGGGGTACTGAACACCTGGCGCAAGTTCGCGATTCCCGCTTTCACACCGGTTTTGCTAAACCTGAGCATGATTGCCGCCAGCCTTTTGCTCTCAAAACACTTGGCGCAACCGATTTATGCCTTGGCGATCGGCGTGATGGTCGGTGGCGTGGCCCAATTGTCCATCCAGTGGTTTGCCCTTTCACGACTGGGCTTGCGGCCTCGGCTCGGCGGTGATGTCGCCCAGACCTACAAAGACCCGATCGTGCGACGCGTGATGCGACAAATGGTGCCCGCCACGCTGGGCGTGTCGGTGGCGCAAATTTCCATTTTGATCAATACCAACATTGCCACTTGGCTAACCCCTGGTAGTGTCACATGGCTGTCTTTTGCAGACCGACTGATGGAATTTCCCACCGCTCTGATTGGCGTGGCTTTGGGCACGGTTCTGTTGCCAAGCCTGTCAAAGGCACATGCGAGCCAATCGAGTGATGAATACAGCCAGCTGCTGGACTGGGGTTTGCGTTTGGTCTTGCTGCTGGGATTGCCCGCAGCGTTGGCAATGATCCTATTGGCAGACGCGATGGTCGCCACGCTATTTCAGTATGGTGCTTTTTCTGCCAACGACGTCTACCAAACCCAAACGGCTGTCATGGCCTATGCGGTTGGTTTGATCGGACTGTTGATGATCAAAATATTGGCGCCGGGGTTTTACGCCAAACAAGACATCAAAACACCCGTCAAAATTGCGATTGTCGTGCTCATCTTGACCCAATTGTTTAATCTTGTGTTGGTCCCTGTGTTTGCTCACGCAGGCCTTGCACTGGCGATTGCCTTGGGCGCCACCATCAACGCTGGCGCACTGTTTGTCGGCCTTCGTCGTCGTGGGGCCTACCAAGCACAACCCGGTTGGTCGCGCTTTCTCGGGCGTCAAGCCGTGGCGCTGATCGCCATGGGGGCTTTCATCAGTCTCGTAGGATCAGGCGTCGATTGGACGGGACAAACCATGGGCGGCTGGACTAGGGTGTTCTGGTTGGGTGCCACTTTGGGCGGCGGTCTTGCCACTTACGGCCTCACGTTGTGGCTTCTGGGCGTCAGACCTTCTGATTTTCAGCGCAAACGATCGACTCCACCCAAAAATCCAGACGAAAAATCCACTTAATCGGGCTATTTATGCTATATTTCTCGATTACTTGATTTAAGTCCGAACATAACAAAGGCTCGTTTAGAAACATGGCAAATACCGCCCAAGCTCGCAAACGCGCTCGCCAGTCTGTGGCGCGCAACATGCACAACACCAGTCTGCGCTCGATGTTGCGCACCTCCATCAAACGTGTGCGCGCAGCAGTCGCAGCCGGTGATAAAGATTTGGCTGCTGAAGTATTGCGCAAGACATCAAGCGTCATCGATAGCGTAGCTGACAAAAAGATCATTCACAAAAACAAGGCCGCTCGCCAGAAAAGCAGGCTTTCTGCCGCTGTTAAGGCTTTGGCTTTGGCCTAAGTTGGGACAGCCTGCAGTCTTGTGGTGATTGAGAGTCAAATTTAGACAGCACGCAAATTAAAGGTCCCTCACTGGGGCCTTTTTTTGCTTTAACGAATCTTTAAAAGCCAGTGCCGTCAGCACCATGGCGCACGAGTGGCCATTGTCAGGGGTGAGTTGTATCAGCCACTGAATGCCGTCGCCATGCGCTACAGTGATGAAGTACGCGTTAAGAAAAACGCAATAACGACAATCAAAAAACAAAGAGGTGATCATGCAAAAGCTTCGCATTCTTCAAGTTGGATCATTGGGCGGATCGCCCGGCGCCGATGTCTCGCTTCAAGAGAACCACGAAATCATCGCGCTTTGGCAAGCCACTGACCGAGCCGCTTGCCTGGCGCAAGCCAAAGATGTCGAAGTGGTGGTGACCTCAGCCATGCACGGCTGTGGTCGTGACATCATTGACCAATTGCCCAACCTTAAGTTTATTTGCAACTGGGGCGTCGGTTACGACACCATTGACATTGAAGCGGCCAACGCGCGTGGCATTCTGGTCTCCAACACCCCCGATGTGCTCAACGACTGTGTGGCCGACGAAGCTTGGGGGCTTTTGATTGCAACAGCTCGGCATATTGCCGCAGGCGATCGCTTTGTGCGCGAAAACCGCTGGGAAAACAAAGAAGGCATGTTGCCCCTTGGCACGCGTGTCAGTGGCAAGCGCTTGGGTATTGTTGGCCTGGGCCGTATTGGCCTAGCCATTGCCAAGCGTGGCCTAGGTTTTGAGATGCAGATTGGCTACCACAACCGCAACAAACGCACCGATGTCGACTACACCTACCTGCCCACTTTGGTTGAACTGGCCAAATGGTCTGATTTTCTTGTTGTTGCCACAGTCGGTGGTGCCGATACCCGGCAATTGGTTAATCGCGAGGTGCTCAAAGCACTTGGTGCCAAAGGCATTCTTGTCAATATCGCCAGAGGCCCTGTTGTTGATGAAACAGCCATGGCCGAATTACTCAAATCGGGCGAACTCGGGGGCGCTGGGCTTGATGTCTTTGAGAACGAGCCAAAAGTATCCGATGCGCTCAAGCTGCAACTCAACGCCGTGCTGATGCCCCACCAGGCCAGTGCAACCGTGGAAACCAGAGAAGCGATGTTTGACTTGGTTAAACAAAACTTGGCCGCCTACTTTGCCGGTCAACCGCTGATCACACCAGTGAATTGAAACACGATCATCACATCGGGGCGCTGCGCTCAGGATAAAACTCAAAACGGTCGGTCAAGCCAATCACTTAAGCCGGCTTGATCACGTCGGTTAAACCTTCTGCTGTTTTGAGATTGTTCTCTAGTGCAAAGTCGTGCACAAACTTCCACGCCAGTGGCTCAATGTCGCGTAACCGATGATCGATGACAACGACTTTGGTCCCGTTGATGATGCGTGGCACAGCGTAGGGTGAATAAGTAAGGTGCCCACCAAGCGCACCCACTGGTCTATAGGGGGCCAAGACGCCGGCCAACCGCTCTGCCCAGTCACTCGGCCGGAACCGCTGACCCTCGGGGGTTTCACCATAAATGACAAAAAAAACGGGGGGACTGCTCATTGAGAGGTCTCTAACGCAAATCTAATCGCGATACGCTCGTGGATTCGCACGATCGCTGCCCGGATTGTATATGATTGAGGATTGCGCTTTTGTTGACACCCCTGACTGCTTGGAACCCGCCCATCATGAGCTCTGCCCTCTCACCCATCTACGGTCGTTTGCCTATTGCCTTTACTCATGGCCAGGGCGTTTGGCTGTGGGATGAAAGCAATAAACGATACCTCGATGGTTTGTCCGGTATCGGTGTTTCTTGTCTGGGTCACGCCCATCCTGCGCTCGTTAAAGCGATCAGTGAGCAGGCTGCCCGAGTCATACACACCTCCAACATTTACCAAGTGCCGCTGCAAGAAGCATTGGCGCAACGCATCACTGCCATCTCAGGTTTAAGCGAGGTTTTTTTTGCCAATAGTGGCGCCGAAGCCAACGAAGGCGCGATCAAAGTCGCCAGGCTTTATGGCCACCTTAAAGGCATCAAAGTCCCCACCATCATCACCATGGATTCTTCTTGGCACGGACGCACCATTGGCACACTAGCGGCCACTGGTAGTGAAAAAGCCAAAGAAGGGTTTGGTCCGTTGCCGGCAGGCTTTATTCAAGTCACATACAACAACCTTGATGCGGTCAAGAATGCGGCCAGCGACTGCCCCGATGTGGTAGCCGTCATGATTGAAGTGTTGCAAGGTGAAGGCGGTATCCGACCATCTGATATTAGTTACATCCAAGACTTGCGCAAACTTTGTGACGAGCGCCAGTGGTTGCTGATCATTGACGAAGTCCAATCCGGCATTGGCAGAACCGGCAAGTGGCTAGCCCATCAATGGGCTCATGTTTTGCCAGATGTCATGACCTTGGCCAAGGGCTTGGGTGGTGGCGTGCCCATCGGCGCTGTGGCCCTGCGTGGACCAGCCGCTGGCATTCTTAAGCCGGGCCACCACGGCACCACATTTGGTGGTGGACCATTGGTCTGTGCCGCTGCTTTGGCCGTTCTTGACACGATTGAAACCGACGGCCTGCTTGAGCACGCTCACATGGTCGGACAGGCCATGAAAGCGCGTTTAGACACAGCGCTTGGCTCTATGTCGGGCGTCAAAGAAATACGCGGGCAAGGTTTGATGATTGGTATTGAACTTGACCGCCCTTGCGGTGAACTGGTGACCAAAGCCATGCATAACGGGCTTTTGATAAACGTCACACGCGACAAAGTGGTTCGCTTACTTCCACCGCTTATTTTGACGATGCAAGAAGCCGATATGCTCTTGGATATCCTGATTCCGTTGATCCAATCCTTTTTGGGCCAAAAACCATAGGAAATATGCATGACTTTGCAGCAAAGCGACACGCCATTGAGCACCAGCAAACCGATTCGTCATTTTTTACAACTGGCCGATCTCAGCCGCGACGAACTCGAACACGTGCTCGAACGCGCGCGCGTGATCAAAGATAAATTCAAACGCTACGAGCCCTACCGCCCGCTTGACGATATGACCCTTGCGATGGTTTTTGAAAAGGCCAGCACGCGCACCAGAGTATCGTTTGAAGCCGGCATGTACCAAATGGGTGGTGCGGTCATTCACCTCACCACCAACGACTCTCAACTCGGGCGCTCGGAGCCCATCGAAGACACGGCACGCGTGGTCTCGCGCATGGTTGACCTCATCATGATCCGCACCTTTGAGCAGACCCGCATCGAGGCCTTTTCAAAATACTCTCGCGTACCCGTGATCAACGGCTTAACCAATGAGTACCATCCCTGCCAAATCCTGGCCGATGTGTTTACCTTTCTTGAACACCGACAGTCGATTCAGGGCAAGGTCATCACTTGGATTGGTGATGCCAACAACATGGCTTACACCTGGATTCAGGCAGCCCAACTGCTGGGTTTCACCCTTAACTTTAGCGCGCCTAAAGGTTATCAGCTCGACCCCAACCGGTTGCAAGGCATCCCTGCGGGGGTGTACCGCTCCTTTGATGATCCAGTAAAGGCCTGCGAGGGTGCGCACTTAGTCACCACTGACGTCTGGACCAGCATGGGCTATGAAGCAGAAAACGAGGTCAGAAAACAAGCCTTCCAACATTGGTGTGTCGACCAACGCATGATGGCTTGCGCCAGTCCTGACGCCCTCTTCATGCACTGCTTGCCAGCGCACCGTGGCGAAGAAGTGACCAGCGAGGTGATTGATGGCCCACAAAGTGTGGTTTGGGAAGAAGCTGAAAACCGACTGCATGCTCAAAAGGCGCTGATGGAATTTCTCTTGCTTGGCGAGGTTTAAGCCGCAGGCGCTAAAATCTTGGCAACGCTCGTCCAAGTGTTTCACTTGAATGACAATATTTGATGAATTTAAATTTGAAGGGCACTCATGAGTAACGTTAACAAAGTGGTACTCGCCTATTCTGGCGGTTTGGACACTTCTGTCATTTTGAAGTGGCTGCAAGACACCTATCAGTGCGAAGTCGTCACCTTCACGGCTGACATTGGTCAAGGCGAAGAGGTAGAGCCCGCTCGTGCGAAAGCGGTTCAGTTGGGCATCCGCCCTGAAAACATCTTTATTGACGATTTGCGCGAAGAGTTTGTTCGCGATTTTGTTTTCCCGATGTTTCGCTGTAACACGGTCTACGAAGGCGAATACCTGTTGGGAACCTCAATTGCCCGGCCATTGATTGCAAAGCGCCAAATTGAAATTGCCCGCCAAGTGGGTGCAGACACGGTCTCGCATGGCGCTACCGGAAAAGGCAATGACCAAGTTCGATTTGAGCTCGGCTACTACGCACTTGAGCCTGACATTAAAGTGATTTCACCTTGGCGCGAGTGGGATTTGCTCTCTCGCCAAAAGCTGCTCGCTTACGCTGATGCCGCTGGCATTCCCGTGGATATGAAGCACAAGCAAGGTGGTGCGCCTTATTCGATGGATGCCAACCTTCTGCACATCAGTTTTGAAGGTCGCCACTTAGAAGATCCCAAAGCGCAAGCCGAGGAATCCATGTGGCGTTGGACCGTGTCGCCAGAGGCTGCGCCTGACGAGCCTGAATTCATCGATATCGAGTTTAAAAATGGCGACCCAGTGGCGCTGAACAGCGAAGCACTTAGCCCCGCCAGCATGCTTGAACGATTGAACCAACTCGGTGGCAAACACGGTATTGGTCGCTTGGATTTGGTTGAAAACCGTTACGTTGGCATGAAGTCTCGCGGCTGCTATGAGACACCTGGCGGCACTATTTTATTGAAAGCTCACCGTGCGATTGAATCCATCACGCTTGACCGTGAGGTGGCACACCTGAAAGACGACCTCATGCCACGCTACGCTGCTTTGATTTACAACGGCTACTGGTGGTCGCCTGAGCGCCATGCGCTTCAAGCCCTGATCGATCAGACGCAAACGCACGTTAATGGCTGGGCTCGGTTAAAGCTTTACAAAGGCAACGTGTATACGGTTGCACGCGACTCGGCAGACAGCTTGTTTGACCAAACCATCGCGACCTTTGACGACGATGGTGGTGCCTATAACCAAGCCGACGCGGCTGGCTTCATTAAGCTCAATGCCTTGCGCATGCGTATTGGCGGCAAGCTCGGTCGGCAGTCTTGATGACACCACGTCACTGTCCAACTTAACAGTGGCGTGATCAACCCGCTAAACCCCTCGCGCGTCAACCACGACGCTTGAGCTGGGCAAAGGCATCAGCCATTGCCCCTGCTGGTGCTGGGCTTGGGCGGGGCTCTACGGCCCGTCGCACTGGCTTTTGACCCGCACGTCTGCCCTGCCCTGTGGCTTCTTCACTGCCTCGTTGCGCCTGCCGAGCCATCACATCATCATCAAGACGCATGGTGAGCGCAATTCGCTTGCGGATTTGATCGACTTCAACCACCTTGACGGTAACCATCTGACCCGTGCGCACCACATCGCGTGGATCTTTCACAAAGACGCTGGCTAGGGCCGAAATATGAACCAAACCGTCCTGATGCACGCCGATATCCACAAACGCGCCAAAGTTAGCCACATTGGTCACCACCCCCTCCAAAACCATGCCAACCTGCAAGTCCGACATTGACTGCACATGCTCATCAAAGGTCGCTGTCTTGAACTCGGGACGGGGGTCGCGACCGGGCTTTTCTAGTTCGTTTAGGATGTCTTTTACCGTCGGCAAACCAAAACGCTCATCGGTAAAATTCGCTGGCGACAGGCCCTGAAGCGCCTGTCGGTTCCCCATGACAGCATTGAGATCGGCTTTTACTTGCGCCAAAATCTTTTGTACCACGGGGTAAGCTTCGGGATGGACAGCCGATGCATCCAAGGGGTTTTCACCACCTTGAATCCGCAGGAAACCGGCCGCTTGTTCAAACGCTTTTTCACCAAACCTTGGCACTGCCATCAAAGCACGGCGGGACTTGAAAGCGCCGTTCAAATCACGATACGACACAATATTTTTGGCCAAGCTACTGTTCAAACCAGAAACGTTGGTCAGCAACGGCACCGAAGCGGTATTCACATCGACACCGACCGCGTTCACGCAGTCTTCAATCACCGCCTGCAGGCCGTGACTCAATTGCCGTTGATTCACATCGTGCTGATATTGGCCCACACCGATGGCTTTGGGTTCAATCTTCACAAGCTCAGCGAGCGGGTCTTGCAAGCGACGCGCAATCGAGACCGCACCCCGCAAGCTGACGTCAAGATCGGGAAACTCTTCTGAGGCAAGCGCCGAGGCCGAATAAACCGATGCCCCAGCTTCTGACACTACCACTTTGGTTAACGCGAGCGCTGGATTTGCTTTCATGAGATCAACCACCAGCTTTTCTGTTTCCCGAGACGCGGTGCCGTTACCGATGGCAACCAACTCGACTTGGTGAGATTTGGCGATTCGAGCCAAAGTTGCCAAACTTCCCGCCACATCTCGACGGGGTTCGAAGGGGTAGATCGTGGCCGTCTCGAGAACCTTACCGGTCTGATCAATCACAGCCACTTTGACACCCGTGCGAATACCAGGGTCTAAACCAAGCACTGATTTGGCGCCAGCAGGCGGTGCCAACAGCAAATCCCTTAAGTTAGCCGCAAAAACTCGAATCGCTTCAGACTCTGCAGCTTCGCGCAAACGTGTCATCATTTCCATTTCAAAAGCCAACAATAGCTTGACACGCCAAGCCCAGCGACAGACGTCAGCGAGCCAACGCGCTCTTTCGTCAGTATTGGCTTCAAATATCGTTTCAGGCAATCCCACACAATGCGCGATGGCACGGGTGCAAGGGTGTGGCAAGAGCACGTCTTCATCAGGCGAGAGGCCTACCCTAAGGTCGAGAATGCCTTGCTGGCGACCACGCAGCAGCGCGAGCATCCGATGCGATGGGATTTGACGCAACGGCTCCTGAAACGCAAACCAGTCTCTGAAATTCGAGCCTTCTTGTTCTTTACCAGCAACCACCCGCGCATAAATAAAACCGCACGACCAAACCCTCTCGCGCAAGTGTGCGACCAAGTCAGCGTTTTCAGCAAACTGTTCAGTCAAGATATCGCGAGCGCCATCCAAAGCCGCTTTGGTGTCAGCCACGCCAAGGTCCGTGTTGACGTAGGATTGGGCGAGCGTTTCAGGAGCCATCGCGGCATCACCACCCATCAAAGCCAATGCCAAGGGCTCTAAACCCGCCTCTCGGGCGATTTGGGCACGCGTTCGACGCTTGGGCTTATAGGGCACATACAGGTCTTCAAGGCGTTGTTTACTGTCAGCCCGCGTGATTGCTTGCGACAAGGCTGGCGTTAACTTACCTTGGTGCGCAACCGACGACAAGATCACGTCTCTTCGAGCTTCGAGTTCTTTCAAATAACCCAAACGCTCTTCTAATTGCCGCAACACCACATCGTCTAAGCCACCGGTCATTTCTTTGCGATAGCGTGCGATAAAGGGCACCGTTGCACCACCGGCCAACAGGCCCATGGTGACAGCGACCTGCTTTGCGGCAACACCGAGTTCAGTGGCCAATTGTTCAAGCAAGCATTGCTCAATGGCGCTAGCCGATCGTGGCTCGTAAGAGACGAATTCAGTATCAGACATGGACTACTCAATAAGAAAAAGTACGCCGAATTGTGCCACAGGCCGCGAGGCATGATCTGCGCAGAGGCATTGATGGGGTAAAGCCGTAGAGCCGGCGTGCGTGAAGATGGATCGTGGTGGGTGCTGAGGGGTTCGAACCCCCGACCTACGCCGTGTAAAGGCGCCGCTCTGCCAGCTGAGCTAAGCACCCACGATCAAAAAAGAAGAATGAAACAATGTTGGCTTGTCATGCCAAGAAAGAAATCAGACCGGAGAAGAAACAACTGCTTAAAAGACTAACGGTTCGCATTATAGCGAACCGTTAGAAGACTGCAAACGCCACCTGAAATATCAGTTAACGGCGTCTTTCAATGCTTTACCAGGACGGAACTTAGGCACTTTGGCTTTTTTGATCTTGATGGCTTCGCCTGTGCGTGGGTTACGGCCAGTACGCGCAGCACGTGCAGTCACTGCAAACGTTCCAAAACCAACCAAAGTCACCGTGCCGCCCTTCTTGAGGGTGGTCTTAACACCGCCGATTAACGCATCTAATGCACGACCTGCCGCTGCTTTTGAAATATCAGCCTTACCGGCGATGAGTTCGATCAATTCGGTTTTGTTCATGTTATGGGTTCCCTTTCGTATCTTTAGTTTAAGTTCTGCACACATTATCAGTTGATGGGTGCCAGTGGTTGCGATGTTTTTTATTCTCAACCATCGCGTGATGTTATTTAACCTTTAGTTGTATGAGCTGTCAAACAAAAAACTTTGAAAACCGCATAAACATTGGCTCTAAACACTCAAAATCACTCAACAGCTCAGGCGCAGTGTAAAGGATTTATACACTCAAAGCGACAGACTAAGGCACAGATTTCTAAATATATTTAGATGCTATCCAGGACAGCATCAAAAAGTCAGTTTGGCGAAAGCTTGATCAAAATCGTGCAAAAGATCAACACGGTCTTCAATACCCACTGATACGCGGATCAGGTTGTCAGCAATACCCATCAATTCACGCTGCGCTGCACCCATCTCGTGGTAAATAGTGTGGGCCACGGGCAGCGCCAAAGTTCGGGTGTCACCCACGTGCGTTGCCAAGATCACCACGTCAAGGGCATTGAGTAACTCAAAACAATCCACGTGCGGTTTGGGCTCTAATGAAAGCAGCGTACCAAATCGGTTGCCAAACAATTCTTTGGCTCTTTCATGCTGCGCATGACCGACTAGGCCTGGATAATAAACCGCTTGAACCAAAGGGTGTGCCTCTAGGTGCTGCGCCAAGGCCCGTGCATTGCCACACGCCTTTTCTAGGCGCAAGGCTAAGGTCTCAGCACCGACGGCAATACGATGCGCGGGTTCAGCCGCCAACGTAGCACCCATGTCCCGAAGCCCTTTTTTCTTAATCTGAGTCAAACCCCAGCCTGCACTATCGCCTTTGCGATAGATCGGCAAAATATTGTCATAACTCGACCAGTCAAACAGACCCGTGTCAATCAGCACGCCACCAAGGGCCTGTGCGTGGCCCGCAATGTGTTTAGACAACGAATGCATCACAAAACTGGCCCCCACGGATTGGCCTTGAAGCAAGTAAGGCGAGGTGAGGGTTGAATCGAGGACGTAAATCAAACCTTTTTCTTTGGCCAACTGACCAATACCCATCAAATCAGCCACTTGGGTACCTGGATTGGCTATCGACTCAACAAAAACCATCTTTGTTTTTTCAGTCACGGCATCAGCAACCGCTTGCACATCAGTGGCATCAACCAATGTCACTTCAATACCGAGCGCATTGAGCGTACCGAAAAGGCTGTTGGTATTGCCAAAAATATAGCGACTCGAAATCAAATGATCGCCCGATTTAAGCAACGTCGTAAACAAGGCCGCTAGCACCGCCATGCCCGTAGAAAACACGATTGAGGCGCGAGCGTTTTCCATTTGTGTGAGCTTGGTCTCTAGCGCAGCCGTGGTCGGCGTGCCCTGACGCGCATAAGAAAACCCAGGCTTACCTTGGAAAACGGCAGCAAGTTCGCGCGCATCCGAATAGGCATACTGTGAAGACGTATGTATCGGCTTATGCACCGCGCCATGTTCGGTTCCACCGCGGCGGTCGGCATGCAAGATACGGGTTGTGAATCCTTGCTGACTCATGGTTTCAGTCGCTCAAATAAAATTTAAAGGGTGACACGGGTCATTATTCACCCAAAAGGCCATGCTAAAGCTCAGACACAAACAAAATATTAACGCGCTGTTGAGGTTTTTTTACCACGCTGGCGCACCGACTCAAACAAGCAGACGCCGGTCGCCACACTCACGTTCAGACTTTCAACAGAACCGTTCATCGGAATACGCACCAACACATCACACAGTTCTCTGGTTAAGCGACGCATCCCCTCACCTTCAGCGCCCATGACCCATGCAGTCGGCAGGGTCAGATCGACCGTATCAAGGGTCTGCTCAGCCTCTTCGTCTGTGCCCACAATCCAAACGCCCAGCGCTTTGAGCTCACGCAAGGTGCGCGCCAAATTCGTCACCATCAAATAGGGCGTCGTTTGCGCAGCGCCGCAAGCCACGCGCTGCACCACTGCGCTTAAACCAACCGCCCGGTCCTTGGGCGCAATGACCGCATGCACGCCGGCGGCGTCAGCGGTGCGCAAACAGGCGCCCAGGTTATGCGGGTCTGTCACGCCATCAAGAACCAGAAAAAGGGCTGGTCCTTCGATGTCGTCAAACACCTCTTGAAGGTCTTGCGCTTGGGTCAGCTGACCGGCCATGGCGATGATGCCTTGGTGCTTTACGGTGCCTGCGATTTCACCCAACCGCTCTGAATTGACCAGATGCACTTTCACTGATTTATCTTGCAACAGCTGCAGGAGTGTTTGCATTCGCTTGTCGCGGCGTTGCGCGTCGGCATAAACCGCCTCGATGCTGTCTGGCGCGTGTCGGGCACGCGCTGTCACCGCGTGGAATCCCGCTAATAGTTGAGATGTTTTCATGGGTTGGGGCTGTGATTAACGTTTTTTAATTGGGGCGGGACGCGTGGCTGCCTTTGGGGCTTTGGTGGCCTTTTTGACTGAATGCCCAGCCGCTGAGGCCGTCGCCGTGGTGCTGGCACGCTTGGCTTGCGCACGACGCTGCTTGGTCGTTTGGCCACGCAGTTCAGCGGGCTTTGGCGCAGCCGCTTTCTTGACGTGCCGGGTTTCATTGCTGGCGCGCTTGGCCGCTTTGCGTAACCCGGTAAATGAAGTGCCATCAACCAGACGAAACTCAATCCGACGCGCCTCTAGGTCCACGCGGGCCACTTGTACCTGAACGGAGTCGGTGAGCCGATAGCGCATGCCCGTGCGTTCACCACGCAACTCGTGCATGCCCTCATTAAACTGAAAATACTCGGTTCCTAGTTCAGAGACGTGAACCATACCCTCAACGTGCAAGGTGTCTAGCGTGACAAAAATACCAAAGCTCGCCACGCCTGTGACGCGGCCACTAAAGACCTCACCCACGCGCTCCTTCACAAACCAACATTTGAGCCAGGCTTCAACGTCGCGTGACGCATCATCGGCGCGACGCTCACGCGCTGAAAGAATGATGCCCAGCTTTTCCCAAACGTCGTGCTCGTATTCACGTCGCGTCATACCCGGCACTACCAGGTGATCTGAAGCCTCGGGGGTGTAACGCTTGTTGGCCAACAATGCCTTAATGGCACGATGCGTCAAGAGGTCAGGAAATCGGCGAATGGGTGACGTGAAGTGCGCATAAGCGGGATAACTGAGACCAAAATGCCCCATGTTGTCTGGCGAATAGATGGCTTGCTGCATCGAGCGCAAGCTCATGCTCTGGAGCAGACCGAAATCAGGACGTGCTCGCACGTGATCGATCAAGACAGCGTAATCTTTGCCCTGTGGATCATCACCACCGCCGAGAGATAAGCCCAGCGTTTTGAGAAACGCTTTCAATGTCTTGAGCTTCTCAGGGGTTGGGCCTTCGTGCACTCGGAATAAGCCATGGTGCTTGCTACGCAGTAAAAAGTCCGCCGCGCAAGTATTGGCCGTTAACATGCACTCTTCGATCATCCGATGGGCATCGTTGCGCACCATACCAATGATTTTCTCGATGCGCCCGAGGTCATTGCAAATGATTTTGGTCTCGACAGTGTCAAAGTCAATCGAACCGCGCTTTTTCCGGGCGGACTGCAACAGCAAAAAGAGCTGATGCAGATGATTGATCTGCGGCACCACAGCAGCAAACTGCTTGGCCACGGGGCCTGTGGGATGCTGCAACGTCTCCCAAACTTGGGTGTAGGTTGTGCGCGCGTGAGAGTGAATCACCGCGTTGTAAAACTGGTAAGCCACGACGCTGCCAGCCTTCGCGCCGTTGGCTGCGATCACCATGTCACAAACAAGCGTTAAGCGGTCAACATGGGGATTTAGCGAACAAAGCCCGTTTGATAGCTTTTCGGGCAACATGGGGATCACTTTGCGCGGAAAATACACGCTGGTGCCGCGTTCGCGAGCATCACCATCAAGTGCATCGCCATCGCCAACATAGTGCGCGACGTCAGCAATTGCGACCAGTAAGCGCCATCCCGGGCGTTTACGCTTGTCACCCATTTCAACCGGTTCGCAGAAAACCGCATCGTCAAAGTCGCGCGCATCTTCACCGTCAATGGTGATGAGCGGCACGTCACGCAAATCCACTCGGTCTTTTAAGTCCGTGCGTCGAACCGCTTCGGGCAACTTATCAGCCTGTTTAAGGGCCGCTTCAGAAAAAGCCACTGGAACATCAAATTTTCGAACGGCAATTTCAATTTCCATACCGGGGTCATCGATTTCACCCAGAATTTCAGCCACTCGGCCCAGCGGCTGAGTGTGACGTGTGGGCTGCGCGATGATTTCGACTGACACGACTTGGCCGTGTTGTGCGCCTGCCGTGTCGCTTGGTGGAATAAGAACATCATGCTTAATACGCTGGTCTTCTGGCACCACAATGGTGATGCCCCGCTCATTGAGAAACCTGCCAACCAGTCGGTTGGTGCGACGTTCAAGCACTTCGACGATCGAACCGTCAGGTTTGCCGCGGTATTCGCCCACGGGCTTCACCAAAACCCGGTCACCGTGCAACACTTTCAGCATTTCTCGGGGCGACAAAAAGATATCGCTCTGGCCGTCATCTCTGACCAAAAAGCCAAAACCGTCTCGGTGCCCAAGCACCCGTCCAGCCACAAAATCCAGCTTTTGAGCCAGCAAAAGCAGACCCTTACGGTTTGGCATCAATTGCCCATCACGCTCCATGGCGTTTAGACGTCGATCAAACCCCACGCGTGTGGGCTCTCGGTCAACGCCCAAGCGCTGGGCCAGTTCATCCGGTGTGATGGGTGAGGCCGCTTTTCGCAATTCGAGCAACATTTGCTCACGCGAGGGCACATCCGGATCAAAATCCGGTATCAAAGCCGATTTGTCTTCGGGGCTTTTGCGGGTTGTGGGGGGTGTTTTGGTGGATCTGTTTGCCAAGTTTCGAATCTCGTTTATACTCTGACGCCTGTCTAGGTTTCATTATGCCTGACATCGTGCCCAGGTGGCGGAATTGGTAGACGCGCACGGTTCAGGTCCGTGTGCCGCAAGGTGTGGAGGTTCGAGTCCTCTTCTGGGCACCACTGCCGAATATACACAGTCCCGTTGACAGTGATGTCGGCGGGATTTTGTTTTTCAGGGGCAGCGCCATTTGTCGGTTCAGCACTTAACCTGAGTGCGTGGTCCATCAAAGCCACATTTCAACGTGTGGGATGCCAGCTTCTTCGAAGACTTCACCGACAACGCGGAAACCGAAAGTTTCGTAAAACGGCGTCGCTTGTTGCTGTGCGTGCAACGTTAAACGACTGAGCCTTTGGTCGTTGGCAGCCTGAATTAAGGTTTTCATGACCAGCACGCCAAGGCCTTGTCCTCGATGTGAGGCCAACACAGCCACCCGACCGATCCGTCCGAGAGACTTAGCCGTATCTGACAGCGTCGGTTTAAAATCACCGCCCGACTTTTTAGAGACCAAACGGCCAGTAGCAAGCGCCGAGCCTTCCTCACCAAAAACCACCGCGTGCAAGGCCCAAGCATCCCACTCGTCTACTTCCATCTCGACTGGCACCTGCTGCTCCTGAACAAATACCCTCAGGCGCACCGGCAAAGCGTGCGCTGCGAGTGTCGCCCAATCACCTGTTTTGATCGTCAACCTTGACCTACCAGACACAGCAATCACTCCTTTTGATGACAACGCTCAAACTCAGCCTTCGCAGTTACACTTGCTTCACACAATTTAACTGATGTGAGTTCTTGGCCGGTATGTTCCAAGCTGTTTTCGACACCGTTGTGCCCATCTTCGGCTTAATCATCTTGGGATGGTTTTGTCGCCGACGGGAGTTGTTGGCTGCCACGGCAACCGACGCTTTGAATCGATTTGTCATCTACTTGGCCCTACCCGCCTTACTTTACGCCGCCATGGCGCGAGCGAAGATCGACGCCTTGTCTGAAATCGGCTTCGTTATCAGCTACGGCGCTGGCACTTTGCTCACCATGGCCTTGTACCTTTGGTTTAGCCGCAAACAGGGCATTGCCAATATCGCTCGGACCATTAACAGCATGAGCTCTGGCTACGCCAACTCGGGCTACATGGGCATTCCGCTGATCCTTATGGTCCTCGGTCCAGAGGCACTGGCACCGGCTGTCATTGCGGCCGTTTTGACAGGTGCTTTCCAATTTGGCCTAACCATTATTGCGATCGAATGGCAACGCGCACATGGCAAAAGTATGTTGCCAGCGCTTGGCAAAGTGGGCATCTCATTGTTAAAAAACCCCATCTTGATTGCGCCTGTTTTGGGGCTGATCAGTGCTGGCAGTGGCGCCCTACCACCAAAAGCCTTGATGGGGTTGGTCGACTTACTTGCTGATGCGGCCACGCCATGTGCGCTTTTGACCATTGGGCTATTTTTGGCGCAATCGCAAACTCAATCTAACCATCCCGCCGTCAAACAGATCGTTTTACTCAAATTATTTGTGCACCCGATCGCTGTTGGCATACTGGCGCTATTTGTGTTCCAACTGGATCCACTCTGGGCTTGGGCCGCAATTTTGTCATCTGCCACACCGGTGGGTACTGGCCCTTTTATGTTGGCCAGTTTGTTTAGAGAAGATGCTGCCATCAGCGCGCGGGCTATTTTTTTAAGTACCTTGGGTTCCGTGCTGACATTAAGTCTGCTGGTGGCTTGGCTTAACCTGCAATCGATTGTTTAACTCTGTTAACTTACACCCACAAAGACAAAAACAGGTCCCCAAAATGTTGAGATCAAAACTGCCACCCCTCACCACACAATTCACTGTTTTTTGGGTGGTGGCGCTCTTCAGTATTCTGGCACCGCTACTGGCGCTCTCTTTCGGTTGGGGCTGGTGGCTATTGACCGTTGTGGTTTGGTTTTTACTCGGCCTGGGTTTCTATGACCTTAACCAGACTCACCATGCCATTCGACGAAACTACCCCATTGTCGGGAACATGCGTTACTGGCTGGAGTCTATTCGACCGGAATTGCGCCAATACTTTTTCGAAGACGACAACGACGACACACCATTTTCTAGGGCCAAACGCACCCTGGTTTACCAGCGAGCCAAACAAGAACTCGATAAGCGACCGTTTGGCACCGAAGAGGATGTCTACGAAAACCGCTACGAATGGATAAACCATTCCGTGCAGCCCGTGCATCATGACAGCAGTGACTTTCGGATCCGCGTGGGTGGTAAAGACTGCACCCAACCGGTTGAATTATCGGTGCTCAATATTTCTGCCATGAGTTTTGGGGCGTTATCAGCCAACGCCATCTTGGCCTTAAACGAAGGCGCCAAGACTGGCGGTTTTGCCCATGATACCGGTGAAGGCGGCATCAGTAGCTACCACCTCAAACCGGGGGGTGACCTCATTTGGAATATCGGCTCAGGCTATTTTGGCTGTCGCGACGAAAGCGGTCACTTCAACGAAGCCGCCTTCGTTGCCAATGCCACCAAGGCGCAGGTCAAGATGATCGAAATCAAGCTGTCGCAAGGCGCAAAACCGGGTCATGGTGGCATCTTGCCTGGCGGCAAGGTCACCGCTGAAATTGCGGCGGCACGCGGCGTGCGAATAGGTGAAGACTGTAACTCGCCGGCTTCGCACTCGGCCTTTGACTCGCCTGTGGGTCTGCTTGAATTTGTCGCGCGTCTTAGGCGACTTTCAGGCGGCAAACCGGTTGGCTTTAAACTCTGTATCGGCCACCCATGGGAGTGGTTTGCGATCGCAAAAGCCATGATGCACACCGGCATCAAACCAGACTTTATTGTGGTCGATGGCGCTGAAGGTGGTACGGGTGCAGCACCCGTTGAGTTTATAGATCACGTCGGCACACCCCTGCGTGAAGCCCTGCGCTTGGTGCACAACACCCTAGTCGGCTTGGGCATCCGTGATGAAATCAAAATAGGCGCTTCAGGCAAGATTGTTTCAGCCTTCGACATGGCACGCATCATGTCGCTCGGTGCTGATTGGTGCAATAGCGCGCGCGCCTTCATGTTTGCGATTGGTTGCATTCAAGCCCAGTCCTGCCACACGGGGCGTTGCCCCACGGGTGTGGCCACGCAAGACCCGATTCGTCAACGCGCACTCGTGGTGCATGACAAAGCGCCACGGGTCGCTCACTTTCATGGCAACACATTGAAAGCGTTAAGTGAACTGCTCGGCGCGGCGGGCTTGCACCACCCCGACGACTTACGTGCTCACCACATTGCGTTGCGGATTTCAGTCAGTCACGTCACACTTCTCTCAACCGTGTTTCCTGAGTTTCAACCTGGGGAATTACTGAATGGCGTTTTGCGCACGCGCGTCTTCAAACTGGGTTGGCCAATGGCAAACCCACACAGCTTTGCAGCGCAAGGCAACATCACTGAAATGCTCGCTGAAATTGACCTAGAAAGCGACTACGAGCGCCACTGAGACCGAACGTGTCCCGCAAAAAGACGGGTTCCAATAAATAAAAACAACAACGCCCATGGCCTTTGACGTTTGATGAATAACCCGCAATCACCCGATCCAGAAAACAAACCAGAGTCTTCACCTGAGACCCCAAGGGTGCCGCTGGCCATTGAAGACTACCTATCAGCGGGCATCATGGCTGTACTGGCATTGATCACCTTTGCCAACGTTTTGGTGCGTTACTTCAGCAACCAATCGTTTGCTTGGACAGAGGAAATCAGTATTTTTCTGATGATCGTTCTGGCACTGGTTGCCGGCTCTGGCGCCTTTGCCAGAGCACGCCACATTCGCATTGAGTATTTTCTGCAGCGTTGCACAACAAAAAATCAGAAGCGATTGAATGAATTGACCACGCTACTGAGCATGTTGATGTTTGCCATTTTGGCTGTTCTCAGCGCCCGTTTGGTTTGGGACGATGTTCAGTATCAAGAAACCTCACCCGGCATTGGTGTACCGCAATGGTGGTACAGCATTTGGCTGCCAGCCATCGCAACAGCCATCACACTTCGGTTGTTCGGTTTGTGGTTGCGCTTACGGCGGAAAACATGATCGGCGTCGTTTTGTTCGGTATTTTTGTGGTTTTGATGCTAATTGGCACACCCATTGGTGTGGCCATGGGTTTGGCTGCTGTCATTTCCATTGCTTTGGCAAACCTAGACACAATGTGGTTTGGTCTTTTGGCAGTGCCGCAAAATTTTTATGCCAGCCTTGGTAAGTACCCCCTGCTTGCCCTGCCGATGTTTATTCTAGTGGGAACAATCTTTGATCGATCGGGTGTGGCGAGCCGGTTGGTGAATCTGGCCATCGCCGTGCTGGGCCGCGGGCCTGGTGTATTGCCTGTGGTGGCCATCATCGTGGCCATGCTGCTTGGCGGCATTTCAGGCTCAGGTCCGGCGACAGCCGCCGCAGTGGGTGGTGTGATGATTGTGGCCATGAGCCGAGCGGGTTACCCCAAGCCCTTCTCTGCCAGCGTGGTTGGTGCGTCCGCAGCCATAGACATTCTGATCCCACCTTCCATTGCTTTGATCATCTATTCCATCTTGGTGCCGGGCGCATCAGTGCCTGCCATGTTTGCCGCTGGCATGTTACCGGGCATATTGTTCGGCGTGGCCCTGATGGTCCCAGCCTTTTTCTTGTCACGCCGACACGGCATGGGAAAGGCTGAAGCCGACTTAACGAGGCCGCCTTTCTGGCCCAGCTTACGCGACGCCTCATGGGGACTGGCCGCACCTGTTTTGATTCTAGGTGGCATGCGTGCTGGGCTATTCACCCCAACCGAGGCGGCCGTGGTGGCTGTCTTTTACGGTCTCTTTGTTGGCATGGTCATTTACCGCACGATTGGCCTCAAAGACCTGTTCTCAATCCTGCGTGACTCAGCCGAATTGTCAGCCATTGTTTTGATTATTGTGGCCTTGGCCGGTGTCTTCGCTTACTCACTATCAACCCTCAGTTTGATTGACCCGATTACGCAAGCCATCGTGGCCAGTGGTCTTGGCGAACACGGGGTTCTCATTTTGATACTGATCCTGTTGGTCGCCGTGGGCATGGTGCTGGATGGGGTGTCCATATTTCTGATTTTTGTACCCCTTCTGATTCCGATTGCCATGTTCTATCAGTGGGACTTGGTCTGGTTTGGTGTCATATTGACCATGATGGTCGCCATCGGTCAATTCACCCCCCCTATCGCTGTTAATTTGATGGTGGCGTGCCGAATTGCCAATGTCAGGATCGAAGACACCACGCGCTGGGTTCTCTGGATGCTGCTTGCAGCGTGCTTTGTGTTGTTGGTGCTGGTTGTGTTTCCACAGATCGCAACTTGGTTACCTTCAGTGCTTGGCTATTGATGGAAAGATGCCATTGATTGCGATCAAGCGCTTGTCGCGCTGAGTGCCAAACGTGTATCGTCATTTAAACTTTATTCAGTTTTTTTCGTATTGGGTTTCTAAGTCGTTCTGTTTTAATAAAAAAAGTATTATCCTGAGGAGGATCAGTCAAATGAAATTAATCACCACCCTTAAGTTTGTCATGGCTGCCAGCGCCCTGACAGTTGCGTCTGTGTCAGTCGCACAAAACTACAAAGACGAATACAAACTTTCAACTGTTGTTGGCACGGCGTTCCCATGGGGTCAAGGCGCTGAAATTTGGGCAAACTTGGTCCGTGAGCGCACCAATGGCCGCATCAACATCAAAATGTATCCTGGTGTTTCGCTTGTTCAAGGCGACCAAACCCGCGAGTTTTCAGCGCTACGCCAAGGCGTCATTGACATGGCCGTGGGTTCTACGATCAACTGGTCGCCACAGATTCAAGAACTCAATGTGTTTTCGTTGCCTTTCCTGACCACCACATATGCTGGTACCGATGCCATCACAGGCGGTGCCGTTGGCAAGAAATTGTTTGAAATCATCGATCAAAAAGGGGCTATCCCGCTGGCATGGGGCGAAAACGGTTTTAGACAGCTGAGCAACTCCAAGCGCATCATCACAAGCCCAGAAGCGCTCAAGGGCATGAAGATCCGTGTGGTTGGTTCGCCGCTGTTTATCGACACCTTCACCGCGCTGGGTGCAAACCCCACGCAAATGAGTTGGGCCGATGCACAACCAGCACTCGCAAGCGGCGCTGTTGATGGCCAAGAAAATCCGTTATCGATTTTCATTGGCGCCAAAATGCAAAACTTGGACCAAAAGTTTGTGACCCGTTGGAATTACATGAATGATCCACTGGTCTTTGTGGTCAACAAAGGGGTTTGGGCCTCTTGGACACCCGCCGATCAGGCGATCGTAAAGCAAGCAGCACTTGATGCCGCCAAACAGCAAATCACGATTGCCCGTGCACCATTGGCTGAAAAAGTTGTGGCCTTAGGCGTTGGCGTCTCTGAACTGACACCGGCTCAAACCGCTGAGTTCGCCAAAATTACCCGCCCAGTCTATGACAAGTGGAAGGCTCTTATCGGTAAGCAACTCGTTGACATGGCTGAAGCCGCTGTCGCTAGTGCCAAGTAATTAACAAAAGCAGTAAATATAAAAAAGGCAAACGGTTCAACCGAATGGTTTGCCTTTTTTTTACGCCCGCTGTGTTCGCACTGTCAGTCTGCACTGCCTGGCAAGCCGTCAAATGCTCAAATACTGTTCTCGCTCAGCAATGAAGTTGGGACGGGGTGCCAAGCCACAAAATGGCGTCACCAATTTGTTTTCTAGGCTGTTGTAAACCACAAAAATGTTGCTGCGCGAAAAAGGCGTGATGTTTGAATTCGAACCGTGCATGGTGTTGCATTCAAAAAATGTCACTGATCCTGCAAGCCCCGTGGGTGCAATCACACCAAGCGCCTCTATCAGCTCAGTCAAGCTCTCAGGGTCTGGCACACCTAGCTCTTGTCGGCGCAATGATTGTTTATAGTGATCTTGCGGCGTTTGACCCACGCACGCAATAAAACGATGGTGGGACCCTGGTACCAGCATCAGCGGTCCGTTGTTAGGTGTATTGGGCGTGAGTGCGATCGAACAGCTCACGGCGCGCATGGATGGCATGCCATCTTCGACATGCCATGTTTCAAAATCCGAATGCCAATAAAAAGGTTGTCCGCCAAACCCAGCTTTGTCGTTGATCCGAGACTGGTGAACATAAACATCCGATCCCAACAGTTGTTGTGCCATGGCCACTAACTTGGGATGGTGGCACACTTGCCGCAAGACATCACTGAGTTGATGCACCGCAAAAATAGAGCGCAACTGTTGGCTGTCGGGCTCAACCACACTTTGAGGCCATGAAAGCACCTGCGAATCATGCCTAAGGCGTTGCAACTCTTGGACAGCCTGTGCAAGCAAAACAGGCTCAAGCACTGCATCAAAATGCAGAAACCCGTTTTCTTGGTAAAGATTAAGGCTGTCGGCATCAAGTGGTCCGTCACTGGCTCGGCCGTAAACCACAGGGTCTTGCCGTTCAAAAACTTTAGGTATCAGCGATACCCGCGATGCGTATCGATCCAAAGCAGCCGTTTCAAGGCACTTTGGCTCGCGCATTGGTTGCAACTGCTGCAACTGCTGCAACTGCTGTGATTGTCTTGGCTTCAAAGAGATCTCTGACACTACGCTCCCCCTTCTGCAAAAAAAATCCTACCCTACGACTCACTTAACGCATAAGCCCCAGTCTCGTCGTGAACCTCACGACCCGTTAACGGCGGATTGAAGACACAAACCATTCGCATGTGTGTGCCCTTATTGGCTTTAAGTTTGTGATGATCATGCTCGTTCAAGGCATAGATGGTGCCGGGTCGGATCGCGTGTGTTTGACCCGTTGCCAAGTCCATGATTTCGCCCTCACCCTCGATGCAATAAACCGTCTCTAGGTGGTTTCGATAGGCCATTTCGAGCTCAGCACCCGATTTGATAATCGTGTCGTTGACCGAATAACCCATGCCCGCGTCTGCAAAAATCAGACGCCGACTGTTCCAACCATCAGTATCAACATCAGCCTCAGTACCCAAGATATCTTCTAAGTGTTTAACGATCATCTCAATTCCAAAGTATTAAAAGTGCGCTGGCTGTATTTATTCAGCGATGACTTCGGTTTTTTCGAGCACCGAAGCGAGACTCTGCGCGATCGTGTCTAAGCCCACGTTTAATTCTGCCTCAGTCATCGTCAAGCTTGGCAACAGCTTTAAGACTTGGTCATCAATGCCCGCTGTCTCAATAATCATGCCTCGCTCAAAACACGCTTGGGACACCTTGGCTGCAAGTTCGCGGTCATCAAACGCCACACCCCAAATCAAGCCTCGTCCCCGAATGTCAGCAGGCGTACCCAACTCTTGCACAATAGCGTTCAAACGCTTTTCAACCAGCTGACCTTTTTGACGGATGGCCAATTCAAACTGACTATCAACCCAATAATCCAGTGCAGCAGTCGCCGTGACAAATGCCGGGCAGTGACCACGAAACGTCCCGTTGTGCTCACCCGGTGCCCAAACATCAAGCTCGGGCTTCATTAAGACCAAGGCCAGTGGCAAACCATAACCGGACAAGGACTTAGAAAGTGTCAGGATATCGGGCACGATGCCGGCATCTTCAAAACTAAAGAACGCACCAGTACGACCACAACCCACTTGAATATCATCAATAATAAGCAAGATGCCGTGGTCTTGTGTCATTTGACGCACACGCTTAAGCCACTCGGTGCTTGCCACATTGACCCCACCCTCGGCCTGTACCGTTTCAATAATGACTGCGGCTGGCAACTCCATGCCACTGCCGCTGTCGGTCAACATGGCTTCAAGATATGCCAGCGTGTCCGTGTCTTCACCAAGATAGCCTTCAAACGGCACGGATGCGGTGTGGCTCAACGGTACACCGGCACCGGCGCGCTTAAATCCATTACCCGTAACGGCAAGTGCGCCAAGCGTCATGCCATGAAAAGCATTGGTAAAGTTAACAATTGTCTGGCGACCAGTGACTTTACGAGCGAGCTTAAGAGCCGCCTCAACCGCATTGGTCCCCGTTGGGCCAGGAAATTGAAACTTATACGACAATCCGCGCGGCTTTAAAATCACATCATTGAATCGTTGAATAAAGCGCTGTTTGGCTTCGCTATACATATCAAGGGTATGGGTAATACCATCACCAACCAAGTATCGAATCAAGGGTTGCTTGATGCGATCGTTGTTGTGACCATAATTCAAAACACCCGCACCACTGAAAAAATCCAAATACCGTTGACCACTGGTGTCAGTCATCCATGCGCCTTTGGCCGACGAGAAAACAGTCGGAAAAGCACGGCAATAACCACGAACTTCAGATTCGTACTGTTCAAATATATTCATGTGAGGTATCTCCCTAATAATCGTTAAATCAAACCGTACCGCTAACACTGCATGCAAAAAAACAGTGCGTCGTATCAGTGTGTTGCTGTCACGGCACCCGACTGCAGCGCGATTGGTGAAATGTCATACAGCGGTTCGGCGCTATGACCAGACGGCAATAACTGCGGTGTGAGCCAAGGGGTGACGGTGCACTGGCTACCGAGCTCTCGAGCAAAAGCTCGAAACAGGCGGTCAGAGGCAACATTGTCTTCGGCGACGGTGGCCTGTACGCGAGTGACAGACTCATTGCCTGACATTCGAAGCCAAGCCTTGAGCATTTTCTTGGCTAGTCCTTGGCCTCGCAAGCTTGGCAGAACACCGACCTGCCAACAAAATAAAGTATCAATTGATTTGGGTCGTCGAAACCCTAGCACGGCACCAACCACCTGACCAGCTTGCTCGGCAACCAAGCAACTGTTTTGAAATTCATCACAAAAAATGAGATAAAAGTATGCCGTGTTAACGTCCAGTGTGCCTGTGGCTTGTACCAACTGCCACACCACTGGTCCGTCTTCGACTGTCGGTGTGCGAAAGTGTATTTTGTTTACACTGGTGTTGATCGACTGCGTTTCTGATTCAATCATCCGTTAATCGGTTGCTCCGTTTATGATTAATCGATACCGACATATTTGCTCATTGACCAATGATCCAATGACACCCTGGATCGACAACGCCATCAACTGCAATCACCGCTGGCACATCAAAAGTACGTATGACCATTGGATTAAACATCAGTCAAATTTCCAAGGATTAAGATTCGTTTTGTTTTAAAAAATCCTGAACTTTGAGACTTAAGCTTAGTGAGTGAAGTCTTTTAGCGCAAACCCCATGACTAATTTGTGATCACAAGATCACAAATTTTTTAGATCTTATGAGACCATCACTTACCCCTGCCAACCATTTGTAAGGGATCCCATAGAATGACGACTCGCCTTCAAGACAGCATCAAACGCAATACCCTTGCCGACACTGTTCACGACAAACTAAGGGGATTGTTAATCACGGGTGCCATCGCACCTGGTGAAAAATTAACGCTCAGAGGATTGGCTGAACAGTTCGGCACAAGTGTCATGCCTGTCAGAGAGGCCGTTAGCCGTTTGAGTGCGGAGGGCGCACTGACTATTTTGGCGAATCGAACCGTTTGCGTTTCGTGCCCCAACGCAGCGGTGTTTGCTGAACTCGTGAAGATCCGCTGTGCGCTTGAAGGACTCGCCACTGAAGTGGCATGCAAGCATTTGTCACAGACCAAACTGCAACGCATTCGTCAAGCCGTGTTGCGTTTTGAGCGACAAGGCACAAAACCGCGACCCAACCCTACCTTGCTGTCACGCACCAATCGAGATCTTCATTTCACCATCTATCGCGCCGCTCAAATGCCCCGTTTGTTTGACTTGATCGAGGGACTTTGGGTTCAAGTCGCGCCAGCCATCTCAATGACATTAAGACACGCCACACGAGGCATTATTCAATGGGATTCATTTGAACACCACGCGCGTTTGCTCGATAGCTTGATGAGTCGTGATCCCGTTCGAGCACGGCAGGCCGTTGTTGCTGACATTAGAAGCACTGGCGCATTCATTTTAAAGACTGGTGTGCTCGACACAGTCGATGCAGCCATGGGGCCCATTACGGCTCAGACCTTACGCGCGCCCCGGGTGCGTCGTTTGTGACCAATAGCATGGGCATGCGCTGTGGCAAGCAAAGCACAAACCCTATTCGTCCTTCTGCGATCGTGAGGTCTGATGAGGCTCAAGCAATGTCGCCATGTCGCCATGTCGCCAACTTGCAGACCAAGTCGGCTTAAGCCTGCTTCGCTTTGACCACTCAACCCAAGAGATCGAAAAATTTTGTCCAATCTTTTGTGGGTCAGCGTTGGCGTTTGCGTTCAAATCGTTAAACATAACAATCTCTACCCTAGCCAGCAAACCCTCGGCATCGTCCCATTTTTTGACTGCAATCATGTCCAATGGTCAGCTGCAACAGCCACTTCAAAAAAACACCCGACACAACACAAAACAGAAACACGCCAAACAAGTTCGCCTTGATGTAAGGTTAAGCCATTAACACGGCACCTGTCTGCCACCCAAACGCAGCCACCCAAACACAGCCACCCTTCACTGCTCATGATTTTTGCCTACTCGCATGATTTCTAAAGCCAAGGCCGTTGGCACCATGGGGTTGGCTCAAATCATTGCCAGCGCCGCCGCCCAATACTTGCCAGCGGTTATTGCCGTGCAAGCAGCCGACGCCTTGGGCCTGCCCAATGTTGCGCTTTTTGCCGGCTTCTCAATGGCGCTGGTTATTTCAGCGTTGGTAGGTCCCTTCGCAGGACGTTTGGTCGACCGCATTGGTGGTCGACCCGTACTGATGCTGTCAAATCTCTTTTTTGCGATATCACTGATCACCTTGGGATTTTCACAAGGACTATGGACCCTTATCTTGGCTTACACCTTCATGGGGTTGGGTCTAGCCACAGGACTGTTTGAGGTTGCGTTCGCCGCCTTGGTGCGCTTGTTTGGCAAAGAAGCGCGCGGCGCCATCACAGGGCTTACTCTTTTGGCGGGTTTTGCCAGTTTTGTCGGCTGGACCGTCTCAGTCTGGGTCGACGCCCAATACGGCTGGCGTGGCGTGTGTTGGTTTTGGGCACTGGTGCATCTTTGTATTGGGTTGCCATTACACGCGCTGATGCCCACGCCAGCGCTTGCCTCATCTCGCAAAACTGACACCAGATCAGACGATAGCCGCCAATCTGGATCCACAACGACAAACGCGAGCGCCATTATCGACATCAACCCGCGCCCGCGACGCAAGGAAATTATCACTGGTGCCTTATTATCCTATGTGTTTGCCGCCAGTGCTTTTGTTGGCATGGGCTTGATGATGCACCTGCCACGACTGCTACAAGAAATGGGCGTGGCCGTTGCACTGGCTTTCACCATCAGTTCATTGGTCGGGCCCTCGCAAATCGTCGGTCGACTCATCGACTACTTTTACATGCGCCGCTGGCACCCACTGATCGCTACCCGATGGGCTGCTGTTTGCCATCCCATTGCAGCCGTGCTGCTGATGATATTTGCCGCACCCATGGCGCTTGTTTTTGTCCTCTTGCACGGGGTTGGCAACGGGATTTTAATCATTGCGCGTGGCAACCTGCCCTTGGCTATCTTTGGTGCTAACGGCTACGGGCGCAGGCAAGGCTGGCTCATGATGCCCGCCAAATTCGCTCAAGCAGCCGCACCCTTTCTGTTTGGCTTGGCATTGACCGAGTGGGGCGCGAATATATTGTGGATGACCTTGGCGTTCGGCCTCTCTGTTCTAGGGGCGCTTTGCTTGATTTCTAGCAAAGCACTACACGAAAACAAAAGCTAGGTTTGGTCAGCATCAAGCTGACATGTGGTCGGTTTAAAGCAGTCACACCAATTCTGTTTAAACAGCGCTTTCGTGAAGCCACAAGAGAAAAACACCAACTGGTTAAAGTTGACGTTAGTGGTTATTGACCAGCACCCAAAACGACATTGACGTCAGGCTCGACACCTTTTAAAAGTCGTACAGTGACTGAGCCCAGAAAAGTGGAACCATACTGCTGGGCACCTTTTCCTCAAGCTTTTAAGCAAAATACGAGCGCATTTTAATTGACTCTACCGATCAGGCCGCACCTGCTTCTCACAGCAAACCAGTGGTGGTCTAATGACTGCAGACATGAGGACAGTTTTAATTTCGTACTATTCTCCGTTTTCCGTTTTTAGAAAGTCACTTCCTTTTGTTCCGCTTGCGAAAAGGACTAAGCACCGAACAATTAATGCGAGTGTGCGAATCAGTCGATGTCGCAACCCCTTAAGTACTGACCATTAGATTACGCCGATCTTCAGCCAATTTCCCTCGTAGAACCACGATTTGGATGCGTTTTTAAGCCAAAATAGGTCGAGCTTGAGTGGCCCTCGCTCTAGGACTTGCAAGAGCAACTCGCCAAACTCATCTTTCCCGTGTTGATTAGCTCCAAAGACTAGGCCTGCGCGAAGCTTGGGACCATGTTCAAGGTCTCCATTCCAAGCGCAGCACTCGCTGTCATACTCAATTGCGGTCACACCAAGAAACTCAAAGCCCCAGAAGCCTTAATTGCTCTACTGGCAAATTTTTTCTCGCCACAGTCCAGACGGACCGCTGGCCCTAGCCTGACACTCATGCTATCTCTAAAAAAATTGCTGGGATGCAGATATAGACTCAGGGCTGCAGCGCCAACGAAAAGGCTGGCACGTAAGTCACGAGCATTAAGACGACAATCATGCAAAGGATGAAGGGCCAAATGGATTTGGCAATTTGACCGAGCTTTAAGCCACTGACCGCCACACCAACAAACAAACAGTACCCAATGGGTGGTGAAGCCATGCCAATGGCAACATTGGTAACAATGATGGTTCCAAAATGGATGGGATCGACACCATAGGTCGAAGCAATCGCCATCAACATGTTGCCAAAGACAATCATGATGGCGATCTCATCCATTAACGCAGCCAAGACAAAGAAGGTGGCATTGAGTATCAGCAGCATGACCCATTGCTGCTCGACATTGGCGGCTAACCATGAGGCCAATTGTGGCGCGAGCCGCTCTTGCGCAATCAACACGCCAAACCCCGCTGAAAATACGATGATCGCCATCACGATTGCCGTGACTTTCAGTGAGCGCCAAATGATTGCTGGCACCGCTGACCATTTCAGGCGACGTTCAATGAACCCACCCACAATCAAGGCATAAATGCAGCTCACCACAGCCGCTTCAGTCGGGGTAAAAATCCCACCATAAATGCCGCCAAGCACAATGACTGGCGCCAACAACGCCCAAACACCTTCACGCAACGCCTGCCAAATTTCTTTGATATTCGCGCGTGGTTGTAAGGCAATACGATGCCGCTTAGCGTGCCACCAACAAATGGTCATCAGTGCGGCGGCCATCAATAAGCCAGGCAAGATACCTGCGCTAAAAAGCCGCGAGATGGATTGCTCTGAAATCACCCCCCAAATCACAAACGCAATCGAGGGCGGTATCAAAGGCGCTAAGACCCCTGCGCTAACGGCAAGCGCTGTGGCAAATGACTTGCTGTAGCCACGTTCAGCCATCGCAGGGATCATGATCGCGCCAATCGCTGCGGTTGTGGCAGGTGCAGATCCTGAAATAGCCGCAAACACCGCCGCGGCCAGCACAGTCACATAACCCAAGCCGCCGCGCAAATGACGCACAAACACATCGGCAACTTTGATCAGTCTCTGCGAAAGCCCGCCAGCTGACATCAGCTCGCCGGCCATCATAAAAAAAGGAATCGCCAATAAAGAAAACGACTGCGTGGCAGCCATGAAGGTTTGCGGCAACAGAATCGGGTCTATGTCTGCCATGACCAGCGATGCAGCCACCACCATGCCAATCGCAAAAGCAAATGGCACACCAGCCAGAATCAAAACCCCAAACCCAGCTGTTAACAACCAAACGGTGCTACTCATCCAACCCCTGCCCAGCGGTGATGATGCGCTCCACAGAAAACACCACCATCAGCCCCCCAAACGTCAGCACGGCGGCATAGAGAAACCCAATGGGGTAACCAATGGCGGGTGACACGGAATCAATCGTTTCAGAAAAGTATCCCCAGCCGCCATAGGTGAGGTAAAGGCTTAGGATCAGCACCAGCACGGCGATCAACCGCTCGGCAAATAGCCGTGCGAACCGCGGCAACAAATCAAGCAATAACGACATGCGTGCATGCGTCATGCGCCGAAAACCAATCGCAGTGGTAAACACGATCAGCCAGGCAAACCAAAGAAGCGCCAGCTCTTCACTCCAAGAAAGGGCTTGCCCAAAAACATAGCGAGCAAATACTTGCAAGGCCAAAGAACCGAGCATCAATAACGCCAGGAGAACAGCACCAAATTTCAGTACTGCCTCTAGGCGATCTAACAAAAATCGTAACTTACTGCTTTCAGCAGACATTACTTCAAAGCGTTCAAGGTCTGTTGCATCAACTGGTCACCGACGGTTTGCTTGGCTTTTTCATACATGGGTTGGACTGCTGTTCTGAAAGCTGCTGTGTCAGTAACTGAGTTGACCTGCATGCCTTTGCTCTTGAGGTTATCAATGATCACCTGCTGATTGGCACCCGACAATTGACGCTGCTCAGCAGTCGCTATTTTGGCGGCATCAACAACAACGGCCTGCAAGTCTGGCGACAACTTGTCGAAGTAACGCTTGGACATCAGCAGACCAATCATTGAATAGGTGTGGTTGGTTAGCGAAAGAAACTTCGTCACTTCGTAGTACTTATTGGCATTGATCACCGCCAAGGGGATTTCAAGACCGTCCACTGTGCCTTGCTGGACAGCAGTGAATGTTTCACCCCATGCCATGGGGACCGCCGCGCCACCGAGTGAATTGAACATATCAATAAACACAGGATTTTGCATAACGCGGTACTTAACCCCTTGCACATCGCCGGGCACGGAGACTGGCTGCTTGTTGTTAATCATTTGGCGATAGCCGCCCTCCATAAAGCCAAGTGCCAAAATACCTTTTTTAGCCAGGCGAGCAGCCAACGCTGCACCCACTTCGCCATCGAGCACTTTCTGTGCTTGCGCTTCGTTGGCATAAAGGAACGGCAAATCATTGACTTGGAAAGCCGGCTCCACTTGGGCAATCACGGCATTGGTGATGATGGCGCCATCTAGCGTGCCAAAGCGTAACCCTTCTAACATCTGCTTTTCATCACCGAGCTGTCGGTTGGGAAAAAGTTGAACTTCTATTTTGCCATTGGACAGTTTTTCAACGGCGGCTTTGAATTTGCGAGCACCGGTCGCGTAGGGATCGGCTTCGCCCTCACCCGTGGTCCAACCAAATTTCATAATGGTTTGAGCGGCCGCCGCCCCAGGCAGACCAACGGCTACTGTTAGACCTAGAGCAACAATCGATGATAAGAGGTGACGCTTGAACATGATTTCAATCCTTTTTTACAATCATTGATGTGGATGACGTGAATATAGGTAGCACTGCTGCCTCTTTGAGGCCCTGCCCTTCACGGTGTTAACGCTTCACAGTACGGGATCAGCGCCCTTCAACGTATTGGGGAAATCCATACAAGACCTCAGGATTTTTAACCAAAATCTGTTGACGCAATGCCTCGTCGGGTAACCAACGAAATACCATCTCAGCCAAGTCAACATCGTCTGGCATCGGTTCTCCAATGCTCGGATGGGGCCAATCAGTGCCCCAAACCAAGCGCTCAGGGTTGGCTTTCAAGAGCGCCTCAACAAATGGATCGATCGCACTCCAACAACCCTCTGCAGAAACCACACGATAGGCACCCGATATCTTCACCCAGGCTTGGCCCTCTTTAACCAAAGCACAGAGGTTTTTAAAGCCCGGGTTGTTGCAGTCGGCCACACTCGGATGCCCGAAATGATCAAACACCACTGGCACGTTTAATGAAGAAGCCCAGGCAGGTAACTCAGGGTTGGCGGCGACATCTGCCAAAAACTGTAAGTGCCAGCCGAATGGCGCCACGCGTTTGGCCAGCGCTTTGCCATCACTGAGCTGATTGCCCCCAGCAAACAACACATTCAATCGCGTGCCCTTGGCACCAATAGCGTCTAGCGCAGCAATTTCCTCTGGTGAAGTGTCTGGCCTGAGCACAGCCACCCCGCGCAGTCTATTTGGATGGGCTTTCAAGGTATCGATAAAAGTCGCATGATCATGACCATAGACTGACGGATGCACCAACACAGCTCGATCTGCACCAATTAAATCGTTCATCGCCTCAAAAGCCGCCCACGGTGCCAGCGTTGGTGTGTACGATCGGTTTTCTGTATAGGGATACTTGTCGGGATCTTCAAACACATGAAAATGACAGTCTACCGAGCCCTTGGGTAAGCGAAGCGTCGGTTCGCGCAGCGGCGTTTTAAAAGGCAGATACTGCCCTGTTACGTTGGACATGCTCAACTCCCCCAAGATAAATAATCAGATAACCAGTATCCTAATGCGCGCCTGATCCGTCAACGTGAGACAACGACATAAGCCAAGTAGGCATAACCAGGGGGCGTTATTCTGATCCACACCGACACACCACTTTCCAGCTTTATCAGCGACTCCTTTTGTGAATCGTAAAAGAATTTTTTACGGAATAGATAGTCATAAATAATCAAAAGATGTCCAGTGAATGATGACAAAATATCGATGCCTTTAAAGCAAAGCCACCCCACCGCAACGAAATTAGATTGAACCAGCAAACCAGCGTATTTGAGGCTCCCCCTCACTCAAAGCGAGTTTCCCACGCCTCGACCTCGCTCAAACCCAACGCCTCGTTGTACTGTTGAGCAGTAAACATCTTGCCTTCATATCTATCCATGTTGCCGACATCGTGTAAGTGCGAGAGCGCCGCCTGCATGGCATGACCAAAAACGCCCCGTGCAAGCGCTGGATAGATCGCCAAGTCAATACCCGCTTTTTTAAGCTCGTCACGCTGAAGCTGATGCAACGCTTGGGCACTGTCCATATTGACAACCACCGGAACTGGCACTTGGGCCTTAATAGCAAGGATGTCTTGCAAAATGTGTGGGGTTGATTTGAGCTCAACAAAAATAGCATCAGCGCCGGCTCGCGCAAAAGCTTGAGCGCGTCCAATGGCGTGATCAAGCCCGAGGGATGCCGCTGAGTCAGTGCGCGCTATCAAGACAAACTCAAGGTCAGAACGTGCAGCGCTCGCCGCTGATATCTTTGAAACAGCTTGCGTGAATTCAAGAACTGTTCTGTCACCTGCCATCTGCGCACAACGCTTCGGTGAAACCTGATCTTCTATATGAATAGCCGCCACACCTGCGGCCTCAAATTCCATCATTGCTCGCCGCACATTCACAACGTTGCCATAACCAGTGTCTGCGTCACAAATAATAGGAATATCAACACTTGAGGCAACACGGCGGGCATGGTCGGTCATCAAAGTCAAATCGACCAATCCCACGTCAGGACGTCCAAGTAAAGCAGCAGATACGCCGTTACCTGTCATATACGCAGCAGAAAAGCCAGCTTGCTCAACAAGCCGTGCGCCATAACCATCATAGATACCTGGTGCGAGTATGGTTTGAGACGATTCAAGCATTTGTCGAAGCGCCCTGCGTTTAGCTGTCGCTTGGGTTGTACTCATGCAAACTTCCAATCAGGGTACTGCTTGAGAAAAGGCAATAAACCACCCATGGATAAAATGGCAAGAATTTCAGCCGGTAGCGGTGGTACCTTTTGTATCAAGTAACCGTCGCAATGTAGCGTACCAGAGGACAAATCTAATGCAAGCGCTTGGCCTTCTTGGATCAAAGCGGTGTCACATTCGAATACGGGCAAACCGTTATTAATCGCATTGCGGAAGAATTGACGCCCAAAAGACTGCGCAACAACCGCATGAACTTTCATCTTATGCAACACATGGGTGGCTTGTTCGCGTGAAGAATTGATGCCGAAGTGTTTGCCTGCAACCAAAATACCACCACCGAGACTAACGATACGCGACGCAATCCCAGGTGATAACTGATCAAAAGCGTACTTGGCTACGTCGTCGACACTCTTACCTGGCAAGTATTTGTTTGAACAGTTCAGATCCGTGTTGACATCATCACCAAGCAAAAAAGCTGAACCTTGAACCACCAGTTGATTGCTCATGCGTGAAACCGCCAAGTACCACCCTCAACCGTACGAGGGTCAGTGATGTAGCCTGTTAACGCAGAGGCTGCAACAGTTGCAGCCGATCCCAACCAAATATCCGCGTTTTTGTTGGTGAGACGTCCTTTAAAATTTCGATTGGCTGTCGATATAACCGTGTCGCCGTTTCCAGGAACCAGTCGATTGGTAATGCCCACGCAGGTACCACAACCCGCAGACTCGAAGGATGCACCGGCAAGTGTCAGAATTTCTATCAGGCCTTCTTTGAGCGCTGCCAAATAAATTTGTCTAGAGGCAGGTGTCACAATCATACGCACGCCACTGGCAAGCTTACGACCCTTAAGGATAGAGGCCGCTTGCCGGATATCATCTAGACGTCCGTTCGTGCAAGTACCAATCAAGGCAAATTGAATTTTTTGTCGCTCTATTTGGTCCACACCGACAATATTATCGACCTCGTGCTTGCGGGCCAATTGTGGCGCGAGATTGGCCACATCAATGGTGTAGCGTCCGATATAGTTAGCGTCTACATCCGCAAAGGTTGGTTGAGGTGTCTTAGCACCATGTGCTTTGAGCCAAGCAAAGGTCTTTTCATCCGGCTCAAGAATGGCAGCCTTGGCACCGAGTTCAGCCGCATGATTGCAAAGTGTCATGCGATCATCAATGGCCATGGCCGCCACGGCATCACCAACATATTCGATGGCGTGATAGTTCAAGCCTTCAGCACCGAATTTTCCAAGCAAAGCGAGGGTGATGTCTTTGGCCCAAACGCCAGGTGCAAGCACGCCTTGCAAATCGATGCGAACCGTTTCAGGAACTCGAAACCATAACTGACTACTCATCATGACCGCGCAAACATCAGTGCCTTCGATGCCAGTACCAAAAGCATTGAAGGCGCCGTAAGTCACCGAATGCGTATCCGTACCGACCACCAGATCACCACAGGTTAAGTGACCGCCTTCTGGCAACACTTGATGACAAATGCCATCCCCAATATCGTAGAGGCCTGTGCCACGCTTTGTCGCAAACGCGCGCATTGAAGAATGAATGTCAGCGGCTTCTTGATTGGGTGGTGGTGAATAATGGTCTAAAACCAATGACGTTTTGTTGGCGAACCTCAGTGGTTGATCGCCAAAGGAGTCAATTAATTTGATCGTATTTACCGCGCGGGTGTCAGTGACCATGGCATAGTCCACTTCAGCCACTACCACTTCTCCGGCTTGAACAACATCCCGTCCAGCGTGTCTGGCCAGAATTTTTTCAACGATAGTCGAACCCACAATACGTCCTAACAAAGAGTTTTACTTAGATCACCCATAAACATCCGTGTTGAAGGTGTACCAAACGATTAAAGTGCCCAAACAAACGGTACCTAATGGCAACATTCAAACAACTTAGGGAACAAAAATGTTTTTGTGACACCAAAACCATGACGAAGAACGCTTCGAAACGTTCAGCTCACATCACAAGTGTCTGAGAGATCAGTCGATTGCACCATACACAGGTTGATGAAGTTCGCAAACACTGAAACAAATTGCCAAAAAATCACACTAGAAAAAACCAACTTCGAACAGTTTGGGTTTTTTCTAGTGCTTCAATTCGCCGTTAGAAAGTCGACACAACAAGCAAATTAGGTACATAAAGGGCAAGTGCCGGGAACAACAACACCAGGATCAAAACAACCGTGTCTGAGATGCAGTAAGGAAAAGACCCTTTGATTACCGTTGTAAGCGGCACTTTGGTCACGCCGCTGACAGCGAAAAGGTTAAGCCCAACGGGTGGAATCACACCACCAATTTCAATACAAAGTGCCGTGAGAATACCCAAATGGATAGGGTCGACCCCTAATGCCAGTGCAACGGGAAAGTAAATGGGCACAGTCAGCACCAAAACAGCGACACCTGTCAGCACCGTCGACAATAGCAGCAACGTTCCCATCAACACAAACAAGAACCCGGTTTTTGACAAACCTAGGGTACCCACCCAGTCAGCAATCATTTGTGGCCAGCCCATATTGGCCAAAAAGAATTGAAACACCCCCACACAGCCCAGAAGAAAAAAGACGATCGCTGTCAAATTCAACGTCCGAAGGGTTGTCGGACCAATTTCTTTCAAAAATTCACGACGCTTGGCAACCAAACCGTAGAGCATTGCGTAAGCACAGGCCGCAGCGCCAGCCTCTGTCGGCGTAAAAATACCACCATACAAACCACCCAGAACAATCACAGGCATCAAAAGGGCAGGATAGGCTTCAAGAAGGGTGCGACCCACTTCCTTGATTTCAAATTTTTTGCGCGGCAACTTAATGAACAGCGAAACAGAGAAAATAATGAAAGCATCACTGATGGCCAACATGATTCCTGGAACCATTCCAGCGAAGAATAATTTAATGATTGAGCTCTCGGTCAGGATGCCAAACAGGATCAAGGTCACACTCGGCGGTATGAGCAGAGCAATACCGCCAGCAGACGCAATGAGGCCGGCAGACATCCAGACGGGATAACCACGTTTGATCAATTCTGGATAAGCGATGACACTCAGTGCCGCCGCCATGGCAGTCGATGAGCCTGAAATGGCACCAAACAAGACTGCAACAATCAGCGTGGCATATGCAAAACCACCAGGAATCCACCCCACCAACGAATCAGCGAATCGGAACAAGCCTGAAACCAAGCCAGTTTTTTCCATCAAAAAACCAGCATAGATAAAGAATGGAATGGCGATTAGCGTGTACTTGGCCAGAAAGCTAAAAAATGCGTCGAATAACGTATTAAAGGTCAAAAAATCATCAAAGAGAACCATTACAGCAGTGGCGCCAGAAAGCGCAACACCAATCGGTACACCAACGAGCAAAAAAACTAAAAGTACGCTGCCTAAAGCACCCATGTCATTCCCTAATTTTTATTTCGTAACAGAGGAGTTCTAACGCCTTGACGTCAGGATCCTTTGAGTTAGTTAATTTTTTTGTATTGGCGATCTTGTCAGTGGCAAAAGAATACAAGCCGATGAACATTACCCACTTAAAGTTATATGTCGGCAACCAGATCGATTTCACCCGTTAGGTGATCACCATTTTGGTAAGCAACCACATCTTCAATAATCTGAAAAAATGCAACCAGACCCATCAGACCAATCCCGAAAACGAAGAAGAAATAAAACGGCCATAACTCTAAAACAAGACTTTCACTCTTAAGATCTATTGAGTATGCATAGGTCACCATTGACCAACCTGCGTAGCTCAGCGAAAAACACAAAGCAGTTGTCAGCGTGGTTGCAACTATTTTTGAAAGGCCAACGGTGCGATAGTATTTTTTATGGTTCAAGTACTCGATAACAGCAGCCATCACCAAATGCCCACGTCGTATTTGTGTGACACTAAAATACAAAACCACCGCGACCACCACAAAATAGATGGAAGCATCTTGGCCCCATTCGAAGGCAAGACCAAAAAGGTATCTCCGAACGATTTCAACGATGGCCAAGATGGTTACTGCAAAAAAAGTAAAACCAGCCAAATACGAGACCACGAACTCAATCGCGTTGTTCATGCGATTGGCAAACAATAAAATTCCAAGCTTTTCAGTCACAATTTACCCTTAAGGTTTATGAATTCAACTTAACCCGTAGACTAAACGGCGTCTCGTATTTGGCACTTACAGAGACAATAAATACTTACTTACGATCCTTTGCACCCGTCAATGCGCCGCCCTTTGTGTAACGCGCGAATACATTGTCGTACTGACTGCAATCGATCTTCTCTAAAGCTGAGCTTCCAATTGGATTCGCTGCAACCAATTGAGCCGCCTCCAACTCAAATGCATTGACTAATTTTCCACCTTTTTCATCAACTTTTGACTTAATCCACTCATTAGTCGCGCCACCTTCCGCAATTTTAATGGCAGCAGACTCTTCTGGAGTCATGATGTAAATGCCTGGCGCGCTTTTATCCGTCGTTTGAAACTGCTTCACAATCCGTTTATCGGCACAAAAGTTGATGGCACGTTGAAAGGGCAAAAAATCGTTGTAAAAAACATCAGACACTGCTGCCTGTTGGGTTTTGCTCAGTCTATTCCACCACTTCTGTGAGGCACCAAACCAGTAGTAATCGCCAACAATACCATTAAGACCAGCTACTGAAAAATACGGAGCCTGCTCTTTCACGGCATTAAAACCACCGAGACTAGTCAGCAAACCATCAATCACGCCTGTTTGCAAAGCTGATGGTACATCGCCGAAAGCCATTGCCTGAGGATTGGCGCCCAATGAGGACAGTAACGCGTTTTCAGCGGGGCCCATGCTGCGGACCTTGCTGCCCTTAAAATCGTCTGGCGATAGATATCGACTTTTTGTGCCACCAATACCCATGTACATACTCATATCACCTGAAGCCAACAAGGTAATCTGATGCTTTTTGCTCATAAGGTCAGCCACTGCTTTGTATGTCAGTGTCGTGTCAAGCTTGCCAATCGCACCGGGTGTTGTCAGCTTGCCAGCACCCAACATGACGTTGGCATATGGCTCAGAGCTAGCCGTTTTACCAAACTGGCCAGTCAGCATTTCCAAATTGCCTTGCGTTAAAGCCTTAACGCCTTGTGGAATGTTGTATAGGGAATTGGCCCAAAAAATTTGAACCTTACTTCCAGGCAATTTCTCCTCAAGCTTTTCAGCGAAATACACTTCAGCAATTGCAGCTGGGTGTGGAGGACCACTATGGTCGGATGCCCAACGCATTTTAATTGGCTCTACCGCTACGGCCGTGCCTGCGAAAGTCAGCAAACTAGCGGCGGTCAATGACATCAGCCCTGTTGATAATTTCAATTTCATACGATTCTCCGTTTCCAATTTTTGAAATTCGCTTCTTACGCTCCAAGTGCAGTGGAACTCAGCCGGACAAAATTAATGCGAATACCCAAAACAGTCAATATTGTAATTACTTACGTACTTACCATTAGATGGCGCACTTTGGGACCCTAAAAAGACGCCTTGTTTGACTTGGTATTTTTCATGATCCTGATCGGTCTAGAGCCAATTAATCCATGGCTCTCGAGCAATCGTCCATGGTCGTCATAGAACCTCAATGCACAAAAAAATACCTTTTACAAGCTGGCCATATGCAGAAAATTATTGTCGAGGTTTTTAAAAAAAACAGTTCAGACAACCAGGCCACTGCAAAATAACAACATTTTTTGTTTCGGTCCTGTCGACACTTTGAAATGTCAACTCCTAAGACAAACAACCATCGAGTAAAAAATACCCACGATGAGCGATCTAAAACGTAGAATAAAAATGACAATATTTTTCAACAAATAACAAAAGAATTGCCTTAAAACCGAAACCCTCACCTGACGCTTGAAGCTGCGTTCTGAATGGCGTAAATTTTCAAACTGTTGCCTGACATGGCTTTCCAGATTTGTAGCGCATGCCTGAAGCGCGCGATGGGCTTTCGTAGGCATGATCCTCAAAACAAACATATTTTGCATCAAAGCACGACAAGCCACGGCGATCAACACCCGTGGCCATGTCAAAACTGCAACCTGGTGTTGTTGGGCATAACTGAAGACATACGATGTAGCGTCAGGTGTGATGGTGTTGAATTTTGTAAGACTGTTTTTTACTTTGCATTTTTTTTAAACATGAGGTTGACGTATGCTGGAAGACCGTATCCACACCTTCACAGCCACAGAAATGGCTCGACATATTCGTGACGGTAAACTCAGCGCAGAAAGGGTTGCTCGTGCCTGCCTTAATCGAATCTCAGAACGTGAACCTGCTGTACAAGCCTGGCAATACATTGATCCAGCGCTCGTCATCCGGCAGGCGCAAGCCTTAGATCAAGGGCCTATAAAAGGCATTTTGCATGGCGTGCCTGTGGGAATCAAAGATATTATCGACACCTTCGACATGCCAACAACTTATGGCACTCAGATTCACGCTGGCCATCAGCCCAACAAGGATGCGGCTTGTGTGGCACTGACGCGACGGGCTGGCGGTGTCATTCTTGGGAAAACGGTATCGACTGAATTTGCGAATCGGCACCCCGGCAAAACCATGCACCCGATGGATCCCACTCGAACACCAGGAGGCTCCTCGAGCGGTTCTTCTGCAGCAGTTGGAGACGGTATGGTCCCACTGGCGATCGGTACGCAAACGTCTGGCTCAACCATACGGCCAGCCGCCTACAACGGTTGCTTTGGTTACCGACCCACTTGGGGCGATTTCAGGATGGCTGGTGTCATGGAAGCGGCAGGGTCTTTCGATACCTTGGGGCTTATTGCACGCTCAATTGAAGATATCGCGCTCTACAGACATGTGTTGCTGGGCGAGACGTCTTACGCTCAAGCGGTGAACCATTGCCAGAGGCCGCGCGTTGGCGTTTGTCGGACTCAATTTTGGGACGAAGCGGATCACGCCACAAAAAGTGCCATTGAGTCCTGTGCACAAGCCATGGCCAACGGTGGTGCGATGGTGATCGACCTAAATTTATCAGCCGATTTCGACTCAATAGAACAGACTCATCAACGGGTTTCAAGTTTTGAGTTTTCACGAAACCGCGCTTGGGAAGTCGACAATCATTACGATGAGATCAGTCAAACGTTGCGTGAAAATCGTTTAAGACATGGCGCTGAATGTCGTTTTGAGCACTATCGTGAAGCGAGGAGACATTGTGAAGACTTGCGGTTGCAGCTCGATGACGTCTTTAGAGATTTCGACGTTATCCTGACCCCGTCAGCGCCTGGCGTCGCACCGATGGGACTGAACGCAACAGGTTCGCATGCCTTTAGCTCAATTTGGACCGCTTGCCACACGCCGTCAATGACGCTACCGTTATTTAGTGGTGATAACGCGTTGCCCATCGGCGTCCAACTTGTCACAAAGCGCGATTCTGATGACTATTTGTTTGCCGTATCGAGTTGGACTCACGCCCTGTTTGATCGATAAGGTTCACAGCCCTTCTCCTTGTCCACTTTTCTGGAGGTAAAAAACCAAATGGGAGCCAAATCGTTCTTCACCCAACCAAGAAGCGAACGCTCGAGCATCACAACCTGATGGCAAACCGTCAGAAACGTCAAAACCCACGATACCAATCCCACCAACGCACCCATGATCCTGACGATGCCCATCAAAACCTATCTAGAGTCCGAGCGCCGGCCAACTTTCAAGCTGCCGCCACAATCTTGCGATACCCACGTTCACGTGTTCGGCCCAGCCAGCCGCTTTCCTTATGATGAAAGCCGAAATTTTACGCCCGCCGATGCGCCAAAAGAAAAGCTCTTCGCCCTGCATAAGCGACTGGGTATCACGCGCTGTGTCATTGTCGCTTCAGCGCTTCATGGCAGTGACCTAGGTGCAACGCAGGACGCCATGGCCCATGGCAATGGCCATTATCTCGGCATTGCGCTCGTTGAGCCGACGGTCACGCAAGGTGAACTTGAACGACTCAAAAGCGTCGGTTTTCGTGGCGTCCGATTTAACTTCATGAAACACCTCAAATCATCCCTCTCTGCGAACGACTTGTTAGTGTTCTCCAGACGCTTGGCAGATATCGACATGCACTTGCAAGTCCATTTCGAAAAGGAACTTATTCACGAACTCGCAACGACACTTGAGTCCTGTGCACAGCACGTACCGGTTGTCATTGATCACATCGGGCGTGTTAATGCCAGAGATGGATTGACAGGCGAACATTACAACGCTCTTTGTCGCCTGATGGAGAAAACCAATTTCCATGTCAAAGTCAGCGGCATTGACAGGATAGACGAGACCCCACCCTATCTGGCTGGCAAAGTACTGGCTGCCGATCTGGTTGCTCGATTTCCAACCCAATGCCTTTGGGGGCTTGACTGGCCTCACCCCAATCACACGCACATTCCGGATGATGTCACATTGGTCGAAGCGCTGGCCGAGATCGCCCCAAGTGCTCAAGCGCTCATATCCCTGTTGGTGCACAACCCACAAAAGCTATATAAATTCGAAAACCAAAAAGCCGAATAAGCAACAAGCAACCAAACAACAATCTTGCGACCATCGATTGTTCTGGTAGGTCAAACGCTAGAAACCTTTTGAACTGAGCAAACCAACCCAGTGAGTGGCACAATCTAACGCTCGAGGTTAGACTAAATTGAGGTGTTTAATTCACTGTCAGGGTGACCACGCTGCTGACAATGTTGGCGGCATAACAAACAGCCCCTTGTTGTGCAACTGTCATTTTGCACACAGCGTAAAAATTCGTTCGATACTGAAACAATCAGCGGGATGGTTGGAAATTGCGCACTGACATCGTCCCATTGATATTGTCCGTATCACCTAAGGAGAGTCGCATGAAAACCAACGTGGTGCTGTTTAAAGCCCGAATCAAACCGGCGATCGCTAAAAATCTAAACGAAACAAATCTACAAACCCTAATGGGCAAAGCGCTGGGTGGTTGTCGAATTGCCATTGAGATCAAACCAGCTAGAGGCTCAAAACGCATCATTTGCTACGCCTACGCAAGACCAGCGCAGTCAACCAAAATTGGAAACAAAATTCGTGCTTTCTGGGAGAAATCTTGGATAAAACTGTGTAATGACAAAAAGGCGACGGTCTCTCGTTTATCGAGCGTGATCGAGTTCATCGGTGCCAGCAGTGGCGAGACGGTTAACGCTCACTATGTGGTCGAAACAGATACAGACAAAGGATGGCTCAAGGAAATCAGTGCGTGGTATGACAGCGAACACATGCCCGGATTGGCTGCTGTGCCTGGCACGGTTCATGCCATCCGTTTCATGAACGTTGATCATGCCCCAAGGTCTGTGGCGTGTTACGAACTCAAAGAAGCAAGCGTGATGGGTTCAGATCCATGGTTGGCAGTCAGGGCAAGTGATTGGAGCGACCGCTGCCGACCGCACTTCCGAAACACGCTTCGAACCATGCTCAGTGTTTCGGCGTACGAAATACCTTAATCTAACGATTAACGGAGCAAATGAAGCAAGTGTTCATCCACGGCTATGCCGTCGCGTAATCCATCACGCATGCGAGCAAGCTCAATTTCACCTGGAACCAAAACCGGTCGTGCTGGATCCGCTGACTCACTGGCATGCAAAATCATCATAAAGTCTTTCATGCGATCAAGTAGCCAGCCGCTTGGCCCTAAAATTTTGGTATCGAGCAACAGAAAAAAGTGCCCTAGGTTTTGAGGCTCCTCTGGCGCATCGACCCATGACTTCACGTGGGTCAGGTATGACGCATCTGACATCACACCAGCCAATAAATCGACCATTAATGCAAGGCCGTACCCTTTGTACCCACCCATCGGTTGTAAAAATCCGTCCAATGCCTTGGCAGGATCAGTTGTCGGATGACCGTGTTCATCTGTTGCCCACGTGCTGGGGATCGGCACACCATCACGCAATGCAGCACGGATTTTTGCTCTAGCAGCCACGCTGATCGCCATATCCAGCATAAAGTGGTTACCGTCCGGCCCTGGCGCACCGAATCCAATGGGGTTATTGCCGAGTCGGGCGTCACTGCCCCCCCAGGGTGCAATAGTCGTGGTCGCATTACTACACACCAAGCAAGCAAAGCCCGATTGTGCTGCCTCGTACAAATAAGGGGAAATAGGCCCAAAGTGGTTACTCCCGCGAGCCAAGCCGATACCGACCCCATGTTCGCGAGCCACACCCATGGTGGCATGCAGTGTACGCATACCAACGACAGGCCCAAGCCCATTGTCACCATTGACCTTAATGACTGCGTTAGCAACTCGCTCAATTTGAATACTTGGTTTGGATCTGATGCCACCTATACGCAATCGCTCACCATAAGACTCAAGTCGACTCATCCCATGAGTTTTCAACCCAAAAAGGTCCGCCAGTACCAGAAGGTCCGAGCACAGGCGCGCATCATCGGCCGGTACCCCAAACCTTTCAAAAGCGATTGAGCCCAGATCCCGAAGCTGTTGTGCTGAAAGCTTTTCTGATTGCTGTGCTGAACAACCCACGATACATCTCCTTGTGTCAAACCAAAAACGCAGTGATACGGATTTGCTGTTTAATCATCACGATGGGGCAGCAACCAATTTTCCATCAGGCTAACAAAAGGATGGTTTTGTGAATGTGGAAAAAAATGCCCACCATTTTCAAAAAAATGAGTGGTTGCATTTTGAATGTGGTTCGCGAGCTCAATTTGCAAGAACATTGGCACAACCAAGTCATCGCGAGCGCCTATCACCAAACAGGGTTGAACAAGAGAGGCGATATTGTGCCGGCAATCAAATGCCATCAAAGCGGCAATGCGCTCCTTCACTATTGCGATTTGGTCAGTTGACAGGGACTCGGTGGGCAATGCCAATTGATCTGGATGATCAATCAGCCATTGCGGTGTGTTTGAAAAAAATGGAAGGATGGCCTGATAAAGTCTCGCATCAGTCCCCAGCAGTTTTTGGCGCCAACCAAACAGGGCACTCATGTAAGGATTAGGACCTGCCCAAGAACCACTGATGACTAGGCGACTGATACGATGGGGCGAGGTCAGTGCCATGGTCATCGCGATGCAGCCTCCTGTAGAGTGGCCAACCACATGGGCCTTTTCAAGGCCCAAATGATCCAAAATTGCCAAGGCATCAAGCGCTAAACGCTCAATATTAATGTCAGACGTCCCCCGTTTAGACTGACGCAAGCCACGTTGATCGAAGGTAATCGACATGATCCCACTTAGACTGGGGCAAATCGAATCCCAAAAGTTAGCCATGCCACTCAAGCCACTGATCCAAAGCACAGGTACACCTTGCCCCATGACGGCGCAAGATAGCGTCGCACCATCAGGCAAGGACACTTCAAACTCACGAAATTCAGACATGATTATTGATCCGTTAGGGCAAGGCCCTTGATCGTTTTTGGGGGAATCTAAGCGTACATATGAAGACGCGCTTTAAAGCTTACCACTGGGCATACCCTCTCGCTGAACCGATCAATTTAAAATATTCATTGTCTCAGGCGCGTATGGATTCCTAGCGCGTTGATCGTACTCGTGTGCTTGCCGAACTGGCCCGTGCCGCCGCACCCTTAAAACGAATAAACACAGCGAATTCTTAAGCATGTCGTTAGAAAATCAAATGAGACTGTCATCAAACGAGCAATCCCTTTATTCTTTGCTTATATTGGATGTTCACATTCACAAATAATGGCAAAGAAAAATTTGCAACAGCATGCCCTCTATTCAGCCGACATATAAAATGTCAAACTGGCAAAGTAAAAAATTCGGTGATGTTAAAGCAAGGTCATTCGCTCGTTAAAACCTGGAAACACCATGAAAAGCAACATACCTCAGTACTCAGCGCTTGGTCACAGCGGCTTACACGTACCACGTCTTTGGCTTGGAACGATGATGTTTGGTGACCAAACCGATGAGAAAGTAGCCCAAGAAATAATTTCGGTCACCCGTGATGTGGGTCTAAATGCCATCGACACTGCAGACAATTACGCTGGCGGTGAATCTGAACGCATGGTGGGTAAACTCATCGCTAAAGACCGCTCACGTTGGGTGCTGGCAACCAAGGTTGCCAACCCGATTGGTAAGGAACCAAACGATCAGGGACTATCTAGGCGATGGGTCATGCAAGAGGTCGATAAAAGTCTTCAGCGGCTGAAAACCGACTGTATCGATGTCTACTATATGCACAAAGATGACGAAACCACACCGATTGAAGAGACACTCGCGAGCTTCGCCCGCCTAATTGAATTGGGAAAAATACGCTATTACGGTATCTCTAACTTTCGCGGCTGGCGTGTTGCTCGCATTGTAGAAACAGCCAAGCGAATGGGTGTTGCGCAACCAATTGTTTGCCAACCGCCCTACAGCGCCGTGACCAGACTGATCGAGACCGAGGTGATTCCGGCCTGTCATCACTACGGGGTCGGTGTTGTGGCCTACAGTCCACTGGCACGTGGCGTTCTAACGGGAAAATATGAGCCTAACACCCAACCAGACCCAAAGAGCCGAGCCGGACGTGGCGACAAACGGATTCATCAAACAGAGTTTCGTCGCGAGTCAATCGAAATTGCCGATCAACTCAAAGCTCACGCCATAAGCCGTGGCATGAGTCCCACGACATTTGCAATCGGATGGGCCCTGAACAATCATATGGTTAGCGGCGTGATTGGTGGCCCCCGTACGCTCGAGCAATGGCAAGATTACATCAATGCTCTAGGTGTTGAAATCACGCCCGAAGACGAAGCATTGGTCGACAGCCTAGTGCCACCGGGTTATGCCTCAACGCATGGATTCGTTGATCCACAGTATCCCCTAAAAGGCCGCTGAACAAACCCCATCAACCCTAGTGAAGCCTTTCACCCGCGACATCTTGCAAAAAAAACATAGCCAATATTGTCGCGGCAAAACACGGTCAGGCTAAGTGACGGCAGATTGCGTGAGTCACCTCTGTGCAACTGGCTTTCCCACCAAGATCGGCTGGCACCGCGAGTGGGTTCTTAAGCGCGTCTTCGACAGCTTGTTCGATACGTTGCGCTGCCTCAAGCAGCGACGAGTCATCATGGCGCTGCCCAAGCCAGCGCAACATAAAAGCGCCCGATAAGATGGTGGCCAAGGGGCTGGCGATGTTTTTACCAGCAATATCGGGCGCTGAGCCATGAGAGCCTTGAAACAACGCATGGTTATCGCCAATCTCAGCCGAAGGTGCAATGCCAAGCCCCCCCACAGTGGCGGCACCAAGATCTGAGATGATGTCACCAAACATATTCTCAGCCACAATGACATCAAAAGATCCTGGTCGTTTGACCATGTGCACGGTAATGGCATCGACATAAGCGTAATCAAGCGCAATGTCTGGATATTGCAAGGCCACATCTTGGCAAACAGCCCTAAAAAAGGCATAACTGCGCAAAATATTGGCCTTGTCGCAAATCGTCAATCGGCGAACACTGTCGTTGGGTGCGCCGTGACGTGTGCGGCATAAGTCAAGGGCAAATTTGGCAACTCGCTCAACACCATGGCGCGTTATCACCAACGTGTCTGTCGCCACAGTGTCGCGAAGAAGCGTGCCACCACCACGACTGGCATAAAGGCCTTCGGTGTTTTCTCGAACGATCACGTAATCAATACCACCCGGATTTAAGTTCTTGAGTGGCGAAAAAGCGGGGTCATACAGTTTGATAGGCCTAACGTTGGCATATAAATCCAACTTGAATCGCAATTGCAAGTGAAGATCATTACCCACTTCTGTCCCATCTGGGTAAGTGACCTCAGGCAGCCCCGCCGCCCCATGAAAAATAGCATGCGCGTTTTGACAAGCGGCAAAGGTGTCTTGGTCCAGTACATGACCTGACCGGAGGTAATGATTGGCACCGCCTGGCAGCTGTTCAAACTGGAGTTGCGTCTGTGAGGTGGCTGCCTTAAGAACAGCAACGGCGGCCTTGCAGACCTCAGGCCCAATGCCGTCACCCTCTAGGGTGGCAATTTGGTAGGTTTTCATGGTTAAGATCCCTTAGGAAAGATGTCCTATTTTAGACGACACGCTACGTCCCCACCTGCAGAGCCTGTGAGGCCAAGAGTCGCTTGACTCCGGCGGTGGTGGCTGACCACGTGCTGCCCCTCAAAGCAGGCGGCGCACGGCTTGATGAGCACAACTTGCAGCCGCTTTGCGTCTCATATCACAACCGCAAGACGGCAAGCGAGCGGGCTGGTTTTACACGAGTTCCAGCGTCCTGATGGATTGGTAAGTGTCTTGCTGGGCCAGTTCCCACAGGTCAAGCGTTTGCTGCATACGCAGCCAGATCTGGGGGCCATTGCCCAGGGCTTTACCCAAACGCATCGCCATGTCCGGCGTTACCGTTCGCTTCTCGTTGATGAGTTCGGAGACACTCAGCCGCGACACGCCGATCCAGTCGGCAAAGTCCTTCTGGGTCATCTTGAGCGCAGGCAAGACGTCCTCTCGCAATACAGCGCCTGGGTGTGTTGGCTGACGTTTTGTGTCACGCAAAGAATGAGTAGCCATCACTGGTAGTCCTCCAAATTAACAACGATAACGTCCTCACCATCAAAGGCGAATGTGATGCGCCAGTTGCCGGAAACCGACATGGCCCACTGGCCCTTCCTATCCCCCTTGAGGGGGTGAAGAAACAGGCCTGGGATCTTCAACCCTTGCGGGTCTGCTGCATCGTCAAGCAAGTCTAGGATGCGCTGCCACGCTGCGGCAATCGTCAACAGTGTTGAGGCTTCTGGTGTTCTGCCAAGTCTTTCGTTGCACCACGCTTCAAACTCTGCCGTGTCACGCACTGTGATGGTTGTGATGTAGCGGTTTTTAAAGTAGGGCATGATGTAGCGATCTATCACGCTGCAGTAGTCAACATACACACGCTTGCCCCTACTGCCAGCCATCAGCGTCTGCAGTTCCGGCACCGTTTCACGAGCAATGTCGCCAATGCGTTTCATTTCTGTTGCCAACCCTGCACGCATTCTGTCGCGTGCTTCGTCATACCAGTCGCTCGCTCGCTCAACAGCAACCTCTAAACTCTGCGTCTGCGTTGTTCTACGCAACCAATGTCTTTAAGTCGGTATTGACATTGCCAGTGCCGGCTTTGCGTGCGGAGATACACAAACACTTCACCGTCACGCAACTTGATGCGAGGTTGCTTTTCAGTCAGTGTGAAAAATTTTGTTTTGTTTGAGGGGGGCGTTTGAAGGTTGGCAGTGTGCTTTTTCACATTGCTACCCCAACCCTACTACTGCACCACAGCGTCTTTTACTGTTGAACGCTGCCCTAAAACTGTGTAGGACTGTGCTCTGCTGTTGATGTACATTGCTAATGGTAGCGCAATGGTGGGGATATGGTGGGGATATGGTGGGGATATGGTGG
>Ga0105050_10000311_pt1 | contig 72528 bp, 58 predicted proteins | sample FRY01_FD_78088 | JGI IMG/M metagenome (GOLD analysis project Ga0105050, IMG submission 78088) | Freshwater microbial communities from Lake Fryxell liftoff mats and glacier meltwater in Antarctica - FRY-01 | ecosystem: Environmental > Aquatic > Freshwater > Ice > Glacier meltwater ... | reverse complement strand
GATGTAATTACAAGTCCTAATCCAATCGTAAATACAAATGAAACAACAGGTTGTGCACCTCTAACAGTTATTTTAAGTGCTGCTATTATTCCAAATGCTACTTATGCATGGACAGCAAATGGCATTAGTATTGGTTCGGAATCAACACTGAACGCCCTTTTTACAAATACCGGTTGTTACACAATTTCTTTAACGATTTCTTTAGGGTCTTGTCAATCGACTACAACATCCGCTGATTTAATTTGTGTTGAATCAGCTCCTAACGCTTTTTTCTCCGTTACACCCAATAAATTTACTAATAGTACACAATTAGCTAATTTTAATAATAGTACAACGGGAGCATCCTCCTATTCGTGGAACTTTGGTGATGGACAAACCTCTACAGAGGAAAATCCAAGTCATGTTTATACCAATATAAATTCTAATATTTTAGCAACCTTAACCGCAACTTCTTCGTTGGGTTGCATAAGTGCTTATTCTGTTGTAATTTCGTACGTGGACGAAACTGTTTTTTATGTTCCAAACACATTTACACCAGATGAGGACGAATTTAACCAAACCTGGGGACCAATTTTTACAAAAGGATTCGATGCATATAACTTTAATGTTTCTGTTTTCAATCGTTGGGGAGAATTAGTTTGGGAAAGTAAAGATGCTTCAGGAAGGTGGGATGGAAGTTATGGAGTAAATGGATTAAATTGTCCTCAAGGCGTTTATACATGGAAAATAGATTATAAACCAATAGAAACTGACGAAAAACTGTCGATTACAGGGCAAGTCAATTTATTAAGATAAATAATTATGAAAAACTTACTTTTACTTTTCACAGCAATCGGATTTTTTAGCACCTCCTCTTTTGCACAAATCACAATTACGCCGGGTGGTACAGCTTTACAACTGGTAAATAACATCGTATCTCCTGGAATAGTAGTTTCAAATACGACAATGAATTGCGCGCAAACAGCATGCGGAACATGGACTGGAAATCTTCAAGCAGGTGGTTCTCAACTAAGCAATGGAGGAATCGTAATGACAACTGGTTCTGCGGCGGGCGCTGATGGTCCAAATAATTCTGGCTCTACTTCTACAGCTGTTGCAGGTTACGATTTTTCAGATCCACATTTAACAACCCAGCCTGGAGCAGGAAATCCAGCGCCCTCCAGAGACAACTGTGTTTTAGAATTTGATATGCAACCAAGTTGTGCTGCATTTAATGTTAGTTTCGTTTTTGGTTCAGAAGAATATCCTGAATTTGTTACAGGGTCATTTAATGATGGTTTTGGAATTTTTATTACAGGTCCTAATCCAGCAGGTGGAAATTACAACAATTACAATATTGCAAGATTACCAAACAATCAATTAGTAAGTATAGATAACGTTAATGCGAATACAAACGCACAATATTACAACACTAATAACACGGGAATTATTCAATACGATGGTTTTACAGACGGATTAACTGCACAAATGAACGTAATCCCATGCTCAAATTATCACGTTAAAATTATCATTGCAGATGCAGGGGATGAAAGTTATGATTCTGGTCTTTTTTTAGGTGTAGGTAGTTTTACATGTTCAACACCACTCCTAACGGTTAATACTCCTGCTCCCATTTGTGGAGGACAACCAGCAAACTTAACAGCGTCTGGTGGTGGTGCAAACGCAACATATAATTGGTCTAGTGGACAGACTGGCGCAACAATTTCAGTAAGTCCTTCTGTTAATACAACCTATACAGTTACAATGATTACAAGTGGTTGTAATGACATAACAGCAACATCAACTGTAACCGTTAATCCTCCGATTCAAGCATTATTTACCGATTTAGGTCCGTATTGTGCAACTAATACTCCAGATGTTTTACCAACAACATCAAATAATGCTATTCAAGGAACTTGGTTGCCAGTTACAATTAATACAGCAACTCCAAATACAACCACCTACAATTTTACACCAAATGCAAATGCATGTGGTCTTCCAAATTCAATGACAGTTGTTGTCAATCCTCAAGGAGCACCAATTTTCACTCAACTTGGACCCTATTGCCAAAATGGACTTGTAGATCTACTGCCGACAACCTCAACGAACGGAGTAATTGGAACTTGGACTCCTGCAGTGATTGATTCCAATATACCCTTAAATACAACTTATAATTTCGTGCCAACAGTAGCAACATGTACTTCAAATGCTGCTATGATTGTAAATGTGATTCCAATTGCAGCTCCACCATTTACAGCAAATATTACAACTGGTTGTACACCACTAAATGTTTCATTTTCGACGCCTGCAGTTCCAAATGTAAGTTATGATTATTCCATTAATCCGAATTCTTTTAGTACACTTCCAACAGCTAATTATTCTTTTACAAACGCTGGATGTTACGACATCACTCTAACTGCTACTAATAGTGGTTGTGTGCAATCCACAACAATTCCAGATATGATTTGTGTTGAAACTGCACCATCTGTTTTCTTTTCTGCATCACCAACAATATTAGAAAACTCTGAACAGCAAGTGATTTTTACAAATAGCACAATTGGAGGCGCAAATTATTTATGGGATTTAGGTGATGGAACAACTTCAACAGAATTAAACCTGAATCATTTATATTCGAATATTAACGGAAATTATTCAGTGACACTAACATCTTCCACGCCGATGGGCTGTACAAATTCATATACTATAACACTCACTTATATTGATAATCCTGTGTTTTACATTCCGAATACGTTTACACCTGACGAAGACCAATTCAACCAAACTTGGGGTCCAGTTTTTACTTCTGGTTTTGACCCATTCAACTTTGATTTATTTGTTTACAATAGATGGGGTGAATTAATTTGGGAAAGCCACGATGCTAAAGAAAAATGGGATGGAAGCTTCGGCAAAAAAGGCTTAAAAGTTCCATCTGGTATTTATACCTATAAAATTAGATTCAAACCAACTAATACGGACGAGAAAGTAACCGTTACAGGCAATGTCAATCTAATGAGATAATAAAAAATAGAGTATAAAAAAACGAGACTTCAATTGAAATCTCGTTTTTTTTGTGTTGAAGTTTTTAGAAAAATATTGCAAAATTTGATAATTGTTGTTCAAAGAATTTAATAATTATTTCTTTCTAAAGAAAATTCTAACAGGTACTCCTTGAAAATCGAACTGCTCACGTAATCTATTTTCCAAAAATCGTTTATACGATTCGGGAACGTATTGAGGAAGGTTACAGAAAATCGCAAATGCAGGAGCATGTGTTGGCAACTGCATAACGTATTTAATTTTTATGTATTTTCCTTTAATTGCAGGTGGTGGGGTTGCATTGATAATATCCAACATCACATCGTTTAATTTTGAAGTTGGGATTTTACGCGTACGATTTACATGTACTTGCATTGCAACCTCCAAAGCTTTGTGAATACGTTGTTTCGTAATTGTTGAAGTAAAAATTATCGGAACATCATTATATGGTGCCAATTGCTCTCTCAAATTTGCTTCGTATTCTAACATCGTATTATGGTCTTTTTCAACTAAATCCCATTTATTAACGAGTACCACGACACCTTTTGAATTTTTTTCAATCATGTAGTAAATGCTCAAATCTTGTTTTTGCAAACCTTCACTTGCATCCATTAGGAACAAACAAACATCCGCATTTTCAATGGTACGAACAGAACGTAAAACAGAATAATATTCGATGTCTTCAGTTACTTTTGCTTTCTTACGGATTCCAGCAGTATCAATCATCAAAAAGTCAAAACCAAACGCTTTGTAGCGCGTGTGAATGGAATCTCTTGTTGTTCCTGATATATCCGTAACTATATTTCTTTCTTGGCCAGTAAAGGCATTTACCATTGAAGATTTTCCAACATTCGGACGACCGACAATTGCAAATCGTGGTAAGGCATCTTCTTCGCGAATGGACTCATCGCTTTTGTCAAAAAATTTAACAGCATCGTCTAATAGTTCTCCCGTTCCACTTCCATTAGTTGCTGACATGTCATAAACTTCACCCAAACCAAAAGAATAAAATTCAGAAGACATTCCAACTCTTTCAGTATTGTCCACCTTATTTGCGACAATCATCACAGGTTTTTTGCTTTTACGAAGTAATTGAGCCACGACTTCATCCATTTCAACAATTCCAGTCATAACATCCACCATAAAAACGATTATTGTCGCTTCTTGGATTGCTAATTCTACTTGTTTGCGGATTTCACCTTCAAAAATATCCTCTTTTACAGTTGCATAACCGCCAGTATCAATTACTGAAAATTGGTACCCATTCCACTCCCCTTTCCCGTAAATTCTATCGCGTGTTACGCCACTTACTTCTTTCACAATCGCGTCGCGCGATTCCGTCAATCTGTTAAATAATGTCGATTTCCCAACGTTAGGGCGACCAACAATTGCTAAAATATTACTCATTTGATAATTCTTTGGCTAATTTGGATATTAGTATCCGTACTTTTTTAATTTGGCATCGGTTGAACGCCAATCTTTATCTACTTTGACAAAATTCTCAAGATAAACTTTTGCACCTGTGAATTTCTCTATTTCTTCTCGTGCTGTTTTTCCAATTCGTTGCAACATTTCACCACCTTTTCCGATAATAATTCCTTTTTGGGAATCGCGTTCAACGATGATTAAAGCACGGATTTTAACCAACAATCCTTCCTCAATGTATTCTTCAATTTCAACTTGACAACTGTAGGGAACTTCTTTTTCAGTATATAAAAATATTTTCTCACGAATAATTTCTGATACGAAAAAGCGCATTGGTCTATCTGAAATTGCTTCCTTGTCGTAATAGGCTGGACTTTCAGGAATCAAATCTAAAATACGATTCCAAACTTGATCAATACTGAAACCATGCAAAGCAGAAATTGGAAAAATAAGCGCATTGGGTAATTGTTCCTGCCAATAAATCACTCTTTTCGTTAATTCTTCTTGGTTAGATAAATCTATTTTATTGATGATGCACAACACTGGAACTTGTAATCGTTTAATCTTCTCCAATGTTTCTTTATGGTTCATGTCATTTTCCTTTGTGTCGGTAATGAACAACAAAATATCTGCGTCTTTAATGGAAGAATTTACATAATCCATCATCGTTTCGTGCAGTTTATAAGCTGCGTTTACAACTCCTGGGGTATCCGAGAAAACAATTTGATAATTTTCATCGTTCACAATTCCAAGAATCCGATGACGCGTAGTTTGCGCTTTGGAGGTTACAATAGAAAGTTTTTCCCCAACTAATTGATTCATTAACGTAGACTTACCCACATTTGGACTTCCAACAATATTTACAAAACCTGATTTATGTGCCATTAAAAATAATTACCTGCAAAGGTAGGAAATTAAAGTGGAAAGGCAGTTTGAATTAAAAACGAGATTTATTCTTCCTTTTCTTAGTAAAGAAAAACACCACACGAAACAACAATTTTAAAAATTGTAGACATGGAGGATAATCAGAACTAATTTCAAATCAATCTAAATATTTTCGAAGGCAAGGTTATAGAACTGATTATAAATAATTTGCACTTAAAATAAAGACCATTGTTTTATTGCAATAGTACTAAAAGAAGAGTTAAATACAACATGTGATAATACGTCAAAAACTGAATTCTAGTTGATGTCCTCATTATTTGATTCTAAAAAAAGCTTCAAATGGTTGGCAAAAAGAAAACAATATGTAAGAACAACAAAAGAATTTTTAAATCAAATATTTTGAAATCATAGCAATTAATTCTGTTTAAAAAGAAGTTATGCGGTTCTTACAAGATATTCAAAAACTAGCAATTTAGAGTGCAACTTAATTCAAGAAACTAATCGGGAAAATGAAGTTTGTGTTTGAAAAATTTAACACTAAACTTATCAATTAAAAATACAAAATCATAACTAAGCATATTTAAACCATTGTTTTTGAATTCCACATTTTTTTCTTCGTGTAATTCGCTTAATTCGTGGTAAAACTAAAACTCGCTAATTTCGCAAACCATGAAATAATCGAGTAAACATTTCTAGAACTTTTTTTCTTCGTGTAATTCGCTTAATTCGTGGTAAAACTAAAACCCGCAAATTTCACAAACCATGAAATAATCGAGTAAACATTTCTAGAACTTTTTTTCGTGTAATTCGCTTAATTCGTGGTAAAACTAAAACCAATAGTTTCTCAAACCAAAAATAATCAAGTAAACATTTCTAGAACTTTTTTTCTTCGTGTAATTCGCTTAATTCGTGGTAAAACTAAAATCATCAATTTTTGAGAACCAAGAAATAAATTAATATTTTAGGAAACTATTTTTTTTTTCGTGTAATCCGTTTAATTCGTGGTAAAAATATTACCCGCCACTTATTGCGAATCAAGAGATAATCGAGTAATTTGGACACACAAATCCAAAAAAAGGAACAGCTAAATAATTTCCCAGATTAAGGTAAAATAAAAACCTTAGTGAAACTACACATTAGTTCGCCTTTTTTGAAACTCCAGCAAAATAATTCATTAAAAAAATAGTAACTCCAAAATAAACAAAATCATTAAATCCATTTTCGTAATCTTGAACCAAGAAACTACCAAAAAACAAAATTACAAAAAGCGCTAATGATACTAAAAATCCGAAGTTTGAAAAAGTGTGATTTTTACCTGATTTAAATTCACCTTTTATCAAAGCGACAGAAAAAAGGACTGCAATTGTGATTTCTAAAGTGACTATAAGAACAAAACTCAACCAAACTCCTCCAGGAATCCAGTTCAAAAAAGTGTCTTTAAATTTACCATAAAACCAAACTGGTGGAAAGTCTCCCAAGATTTTATGAATTCCAGCGATTCCAGCGAGTGAAATGTAAAGTAACAATATTAATATTCGTTCCATTTAGTTAACTTTAATTTATAAATTGATTTCTTTGAAGAAGCAAATTAAGTCATTTTTTTAATATCTTTTTTCTTTTCAATTGTATCTTTGGCTTTTCAAATTTAATCCTTAAATGCAAGACAACTTATTAAAAAAAGAACTAGCAGCCACGATACGTTTGTATAATGCTAAAGGTTGGTCGCCTGCCACATCAACAAATTATTCGTTCAAAAATGAACAAGGGCAAATTTGGGTTTCTCGTTCAGGAGTCGATAAAAGCCAATTTTCTGAAAATGATTTTATTAGGGTAGACGAGAATGGCATCCCTCAAGGCGATTTTGCAACCGCTAAACCATCCGCTGAAACATTTATTCATTGTATCATTTATAAATTATTTCCTGATTCAAAAGTGATTCTTCACAGTCATTCATTATATCCTATTTTGATGTCAGTAATTCATAAAAACGAATTGAAATTTGAAGGTTACGAGGTTCAGAAGGGATTTGATAAACAAACAACACATGAAGGAATTATAAGAATTCCTATTTTAGAAAACAATCAAGATATGAATTTCTTTAAAAATGAATTGAATTATTTAAAGGAAGCTATTCAAAATCAGTGTTTTGTAATTCGAAAGCACGGAACTTATGCTTGGGGAAAAAACCTTTTTGAAGCTAAAAGACACTTGGAAACTTTAGATTACCTTTGCGAATGTGAATGGAATTTAACTAGAAAATAATGGCAGTATTATCAATCCCAACCCAAAATTATAACACTTCTGAGCCCAAAGAAATTTTGGAATTTTTTAACAAGCGGGGTTTATACTTTAACCAATGGTCTTGTGAGGTTGTTTTTGAAGACACTGCATCGCAAGAAGAAATTTTGGAAGCCTATTCTAAAGATTTATTACCGTTCATGAAAAATGGTGGTTACCAAACTGCTGATGTTATTTCAATCAATTCGTTAACAGACAATTACGATATAATTCGAGCAAAATTTTTAGCAGAACATACGCATACAGAAGATGAAATTCGTTTCTTTGTAGACGGACAAGGTTTGTTTTGGTTTAATTTTGAGAATGAGCCAATTTTTAATTTATTATGCGAAAAAGGTGATTTGATAAGTGTGCCCGCAGGAACGAAGCATTGGTTTGATGCTGGAGAAACAAATCCATTTGTCAAAGCAATTCGTATCTTTATCAACATGAGCGGTTGGGTACCGCAGTATACAAAATCAGGAATAGAACTAGAATTTAAAGATTTTAAAATCACGAAATAAGTGGATCAGAAAAAAATAAAATATATTTTGACAGATATAGAAGGAACAACTACTTCAATATCATTTGTTTACGATATACTATTTCCGTATTTCAAAGCGCATATCAAGGAAATAAATAATTTCTCCCAATTGAAAGAAGTTAAAGAGGCTTTCTCCCAAGTGATAGAAATTGTAGCAGAAGAGGAGAATGAACAAATCACGACAAGTGAAGAAGCGTTAAAATATTTAGAGAAATGGAGCAATGAGGATCGAAAAGTGACGCCACTCAAAACACTTCAAGGAATTTTGTGGCGAATTGGTTACACATCTGGCGAATTAAAAGGCCATGTTTACGACGATGTTCCATTAGCTTTAGAGGATTGGAAAAAAAAGGGACTTAAATTAGGCGTATTTTCATCTGGTTCGATTGCTGCACAAAAATTAATTTTTGGAAATAGCATTTATGGTGATTTGAGTAAGAACTTTTCCCATTATTTCGACACGAATACAGGACAAAAACGCGATGTGAATACCTACATTGACATTGCCAAACAAATTAATTTATTGCCTGCTAAAATTTTATTTCTTTCCGATATTTCACAAGAATTAGAAGCAGCTAAAGAGGCTGGATTTAGAACTTTACAATTAGTTCGCCCTGGTACAGAAATTTCTTGGCCAGAATTTGTAACTGATTTTTCTGAAATAAATGCTAAATTAAGCTTCTAAATGAAGGAAAAAGTACAGTTCAGTAAACCTTATCGCTCCAAAAATGAAGCAAAGTTTATAGAAGAAGTACTTATTTCTGGAAAAACTGGTGGTGGTGGAAAATTCTCACAATTAGCTCAAAAGCTAATAGAGAATGATTTAGGAGCAAGCTGTTTGTTGACAAATAGTTGTACGGCGGCACTTGAAATTTCAGCTTTACTTTTAGCATTAAAACCAGGTGATGAAGTAATTATGCCTTCATACACTTTTCCAAGCACAGCAAATGCTTTTTTGATGAGAGGCGCAACAGTATTATTTGCTGACAGTCAAGAAAACCATCCAAACATGGATTTAGACCATGTGGAAACTTTACTTTCAGAAAGAACAAGAGCAGTTGTACCAATGTACTATGGGGGCGTTTCTGCTGATTGGAAAAGATTGCAACAACTTCAGGGAAAATTTAATTTTCACATTATAGAAGAGGCTGCACAAGCTTTCGGAGCTTCATATAGGAATTTTCCTTTAGGTTCTTTGGGAAGTGCTGCTGTTTTTTCTTTCCATGAAACTAAAAATATTTCATGTGGAGAAGGAGGTGCATTGATTATCAATAGGAAAGATTGGATTGAAACAGCAGAAATTATTTGGGAAAAAGGAACAAATCGTGCTGCTTTTAAACGCGGAGAATTAGATAAATACGAATGGGTTTCTTTAGGTTCTTCTTACGTTTCGTCAGAACTGAATGCTGCTTATTTGACTGCCCAACTTAAAGAGGCGAAGTCTTGGTTACAAGAACGTAAAATTCAATGGGAATATTATTACCAAAAATTAAAGTGCTTAGAAGAAAATAGTGTTTTACTTCCTCAAATTCCTGAGTACGCTGGACACAATGCACACATTTTTTACTTGGTTCTCAATAGTGCAGAAGAATTACTTAAACTTAAAGGCTACTTAGAAAGTTTTGGAATTGAAGCATTAACACATTACCGTTGTTTGCACAAAAGCAGTTTCTTCAAGGAGAAATATGAAGGAAAAGAATTAGTAAATGCAGAGAAATTTGAGAGTCGTTTGTTGCGTTTACCATTGCATTCAGATGTTCCAATAAAATTCGTAGTTGAAAAAATATTAGATTATTTCTTAAAAAGTTAATGTAAAAAGGAAAATATTAATCTTCTTTGACTGATTCTGGTTTAATAACAGGTTTCGGTTCAACATACACTTTTAAGCGCAATTTCTCCTTTTTGCGTTTAGTATTAGTCTGAATGTAAATGATTCTATCTTGGTAATAATATTTACCATTTGTATCAAAAGAAACATTTATTCTTCCTTTTTGCCCAGGTTTAATTGACTCGGTTGGCAAATCTACTTTCATACACGAACATTCAACTTCATACGAATAAAATTCTAAAGGTGAATCTCCAGTATTAGTGAATTCATAAACATAATTAATTAATTTTCCCTCCATGACTTTTGGAAATTTAACCACAGGATTTTTAGGACTAAAAACCGCCTCTTGACAAAAGCCAAGGGCGGTTATTAGTAAAAATGAAGTAAGGAAAAATCCTTTCATATTTTAGTTATTTGTAGGTGCGCCAGAATTATTAACTGGAGTACCGCTTTCGGGAGCAGGACCTACTTCGCCCTTAATACGAATTACTTTATTTGGTTCATTGATTGCATTTGAAGTAATCGTAACGCTTTTGTTTATTGCTCCTGGACGTTTAGTGTCGTATTTCACACGTATCGTTCCTTTTGCTCCAGGTGCAATTGGTTCTTTCGGCCACTCAGGAACTGTACATCCACAAGATCCTTTAGCGTTAGAGATAATTAAAGGCTCATCACCTGTGTTTTTGAATTCAAAATTACAATATGGTTCACCATCGTATTTAATGTTACCATAATCGTGAGTTTCTTTGCTGAATTCAATTTTAGCACCTTTTTCAATTTGCGCTGATACTGTATTTGCTGTCAAAACGGCAACAAACATAAGTGTTAAAGACAATACTATTTTTTTCATGATTAAATGTTTTATGAAACAAATGTAACTACGTTTAAACCGACTGTTTTTTATTTAACAGATTGTTAACAGCGTCCTAAAATTACAATTTATTTACAAGTTGAAGTGTTAAAAGTTTCATTTTCAACTCAAACGCATTAATATTACTAATTTAAACTCTACCCTATTTCACACAATAAAAATAGAAAATAACAAATTTCTAACCAAGCGTGGGAAATATTTCAGTTATACCTACACATTTTCAATCCCGATTTCAAGCTGATTATTATGCCTTATTTTTTGAGCCAGCCTCTTTTTAGGAAATAGAGCAATAGGCTAAAAGCTAATAACAACATAACCCCGACAACAGAATAATATCCATAACGGTATTTTAATTCTGGCATATTTTCAAAATTCATCCCATAAACGCCCACAATGAAAGTTAATGGGATAAAAATTGAACTTATAACCGTTAAAACCTTCATTATCTCGTTCATTCGTTGTCCTTGGGCGGCATAGAACAGGTTTGCCATACCTTCCAAAATCTGTTTGTTTGCATCAATTTCCTCTAACACGCTTAAACAAGAAGATTTTAAGTGCGAGAAATATTGGTGATTCGATTTTTCAAAAAAGAGACTTTCACTTGTTTCCAATTGACTTGAAATATCGCGCATTGGCAAAGCAATTTTTCTCAACTCAATAAGTTTGCGTTTTTCACGTTCAATTTGGATAAGTATAGATTTGTTTTCAGATTTAAAGAGTTCGAGCTCAATTTCTTCAATTGTGACAGCGATATCTTCAATAACCTCGAAATAGTTATCAATAATCGCTTCTAACATTCTGAAAAGTAAAAAATCTGGGTTTTTTAATCGAATTTTTCCCCTAGCTGTTTCAATCCGATTTCTAACATCAGTGAAATGGTCAGAAGATTTATCTTGAAAAGAAATCAGGTAATTTTTTCCTAGAATAAAACTAATCTGTTCTTGTTTCAAATCTTCATCGTATCCGTCAGTTGGTAAGGCCGATTTTACACTAAAAAATACGTAATTAGAATATTCTTCAACTTTTGGTCTTCTTGACGGATTGTAAATTGTTTCAATACTTAGCTTATCAATTTCAAGTTTTTTGCACAATATTTCAATTTCATTTTTATTTTCTAAACCATGAAAATTGAGCCATGCAACATGGTCGTCGTCAAGCTCACTTTCGAGAAAATCTTGAGAAAAATGAAGTGAACTTTCTTTCTTAACCGCAAAAAAACTCTTATTGTATTTGTAGAGTTGGCATTGACCCATTTAAAATTATTTTTTTGATAAACTTGAATTTGAAGCTTTTCCAACGGCACAACCATCACAACTCTCTGACTTTGAAAAGAGTTGTTTCCAAAATCTAGAAAAAAGATAGATTAAAGAAATTAGAATAATTAAAATAACAGCGATTGACTGAATCATCTTATAAAGGTACTTTTTTTCAATTAAGAAAGAATATTAAAAGCCAAAAGTGCTCCGAAATAAGCCATAAATCCCATAAAACCAACTTGAATTAATGGCCATTTCCATGAATTTGTTTCTCTTTTAACAACTGCTAAGGTTGCCATACATTGCATTGCAAACACATAAAATATCATTAAAGAAACACCTGACGCTAATGTGAAAACTGGTTCTTGCTTCGCGTTTTTCTCGTTTTTTAATCGTTCTATCAAACGAACGTTTTTTCCTCCATCGTCTTGAATGGCGTAAATTGTTGCCAATGAACCAACAAAAACTTCTCTCGCAGCAAAGGAAGTTATTAACGAAATTCCAATTTTCCAATCATAACCTAAAGGACGAATAGCTGGTTCTATTGCTTTGCCAAAAATTCCAATGTAAGAAGATTCAAGTCGAGCTGACGCAATTGCTTGATTTTGTTCTTTACTTGAAAGTTTTTCAAATCCGGAATTTGCCTTGGTGAATTTTTCAGCACCATCCATTTTTCCCGAAGGTCCAAAAGTTGCTAAAGCCCATAGAATAATGGAAATAGAAAGAATAATTTTCCCTGCATCGACAACGAAAATTTTCACTTTTTCAAGAACATTTATTCCAACGTTTGACCAACGAGGCATTTTGTAGCTGGGTAATTCTAACAGTAAGAATCCCTTCTCTCTATTTTTTATAAGTAGTTTTAAAATAATTGCAATCAACAAAGCTGAAATAACTCCTAAAAAATATAGGCCAAAAAGTACAATTCCTTGAAGATTGAATATTCCTAAAAACATTTGTTTTGGAATTACGAGCCCAATCAACAAAGTGTAAACAGGAATGCGCGCGCTACAACTCATTAAAGGTGCAACCAAAATAGTAATCAAACGTTCTTTCCAATCTGAAATCGTACGTGTTGCCATTACCCCAGGAATTGCACATGCAACGCTTGAAATTAAAGGAACTACGCTTTTTCCATTTAAGCCAAAAGGACGCATAATTTTGTCCATTATAAAAACAACTCGTGACAAATAGCCACTTTCTTCTAGAATTGAAATAAAGAAAAATAGTAATGCAATTTGGGGAATAAAAATAATTATTCCTCCAATTCCAGGAATTATACCTTGGCAGAGTAAATCATTGAGCAAACCTCTTGGAAGGTTGGTAGCGATAAAGTCGGCAAAGTTACTCGTTTGCAAATCAATAAAATCCATAGGTATGCTTGCAAACGAAAAGATAAATTGAAAAATCACAAATAGAATTCCAATAAATATTAAGTATCCAAAAACGGGATGAATTAGAATTTTATCAATTTTACGAGAACTAGTATCTGTTTTTGATTTTTCAACTTGCTCAACTTGCTCAACTACATTTTTCAGAAATTGGTATCGAATTTGTGTTTCTTGTTCTTGTCCTTTTTTGTTTTCTAGTTCTGAAAGTTGAAAGTTTTCAATTACCGCACCAGTCGAACTAGTCAAGTTATGGTTTTGAATGGCTTCAATCAAACGACTTTTTCCAAATCCAACACGTGCATTTGTAGCTACAATAAGTACACCAGGGAAATAATTTTGTAGTTTTTCTATGTCAATCTTAATGCCTCTTTTTTGAGCTAAATCCCACATATTTAGAACAATGATGGAAGGAATTTTTAAATCGTAAATTTGGGAAAAAAGCAATAAATTTCGTTCTAAATTAGACGCATCTACCACAATTAAAGCTAAATCTGGGAAATCAATATGTGAAGAGTTGGAAACTACTTTATAAACAACTTCTTCATCTTTGGAGCGGGGATAAATACTGTAAACTCCAGGGAAATCTATTAATTCGTGTTGTTTGTCTTCTATTTGTAAGTTACCACTCTTTTTTTCAACGGTTATTCCTGCAAAATTTCCGATGTGTTGTCTTAAACCTGTTAGTAAATTAAAGACGGAACTTTTACCAGTATTTGGATTACCAAAAAGAGCAATTTTCATTTTACAAACATACTAAAAAGTTAAAGTGAAATTGAACTTTCAACTCTAATTGTTTCTGCTTCTTCTAAACGCAAAGAAAGAACAGAACCATTTAATTCGACGGCAATTGGATCACCAAAAGGCGCCGTGAAAACAACTTCAACTGATTTGCCTACCAAGAAACCTAGTTCTACTAATTTATTTGTCAATGCGGAAGATGCAATGCTTTTGATTTCCGATTTTACTCCAATGTTTTGTTTAGCCAATGAAATTATCATAATGCAAAGTTAAAACTAAGCCAATGTTAAACACTACCATTAAAAGGGTATTTAAACACTTTTTAAAACAAATCTTGCGGTATAACGAGTGCGCTGTTGGAGAATAATTTCTTTGTCTTTAATAACGCGTTCAATTGTTGCTTCATCGTAATGACGAATCGTAACCAACTCTAAGCCTTCATTATAGCGCACTTCATAAGTTTCACGAAATTGGTTTAAGATAGTTTGAGTATTCGACTTTTCACCATCAACGAGTATTGAAAAACTTAAAGCGGAATTTTGCATCAAATTAATTTTCGCTTTTGATTGCGATAAACGATTAAAAATTTCACTTAAATTTTCTTCAACTATAAACGAAAAATCTTTAGGAGTGAACGAAAATAAGGTTTGTTCCTTTTTGAAAATAAAAGAGGGTACCAATTCATCATGTGAAGTTGAAGCTTGAATGACCGTTCCGTCAGATTTTGGTTCAATAAAAGATTTAACATATAAAGGAATGCCTTTATTTTGAAGTGGTTTGATTGTTTTTGGATGAATAACACTCGCACCGTAATAGGATAATTCAATCGCTTCTTTGAAAGAAATTTTATCCAATTTAATTGTATTTTCAAAATATTTTGGATCGGCATTTAACATTCCTGGAACATCCTTCCAGATGGTAACACTTTCCGCATTGCCACAAAAAGCAAAAATTCCAGCCGTGTAATCAGAACCTTCGCGCCCTAAAGTGGTTGTGAATCCTTCTGCTGTGTGACCTAAAAAACCTTGCGTTACTAATATGTTTGAATTTGCAAATTCAGGTATAAATTTCGTTTGAATAAATAATTCTGTTTTGTTCCAGTCTACCTTTCCTTCTTGGTAATTGTTGTCAGTTCGTACCAATTTGCGTGCGTCCATCCAATTTGCTGAAAAGCTTTGCTCGTTCAGAAAAGCTGCAACGATATGCGAAGAAATAACCTCTCCCAGAGAAACAATCTGATCGTATTCAAAGCGCTCATTTTCCGAAAACGGCTTGCTGAATTTTTCTTTTAATTGTTCAAAGATTGTTTCAATCGTATTGTAAATTGTATAATGCCTTTCGCTAAACAATTCAGCTAAAATAGCTTCATGAAAAAGTTCTAATTCTTCGACAAGACTAACGAAATTTTTACGATTTTTGTCTTTCAAAGCAGTAACAATTTCTTCCAATTTATTAGTCGTTTTGCCCATTGCTGAAACAATAACGGTTAATTTTTGCCCTTCGTAAAGCGACAAGATAGAAGCAACATTTTTTACTGCATCTGCATTTTTTACGGATGCACCTCCAAATTTAAAAACTTTCATTGCATTGGAATTTTAAGTGCAAAAATAGTGTTATACTGATTAAGATTTTAATGTTCTGAAAATAGTGTTGTAGTAGAAGTTCTTTTCCTTCCTCTGACACATAACCATCCTCTTTTGCTTCCTCCCTTTTTATCTGACTTTTCGTTGGACGTAAAACGTCCGAAGAGGATTATGGAAAGAACTTGTAAATCTAAACCTGGACTATCCGTAAATAATAGATAACCCTGAAAATTTTTTAGAGTTGAAGCAAATACAAAATCAAATCAACCTCTCATTACATCCCCGCCATAACGAGCTCTCCAAAAATATAAATGTTTTAGAAACTTCATTAACTTTGTATCATTATGGATTTTCAACTCGTTTCCGATTACCAGCCTACAGGCGATCAACCCGAAGCGATTCGTCAATTGGTGGCAGGATTGGAAGCTGGAATGGAGTATCAAACTTTGTTAGGCGTTACAGGAAGTGGAAAAACATTTACTGTTGCAAACGTTATAGTAAAGGTAAATCGTCCAACTTTGATTTTATCGCACAACAAAACGTTGGCAGCGCAACTTTACGGCGAATTCAAACAGTTTTTTCCTGAAAATTCAGTAGAATATTTTGTTTCCTATTACGATTATTATCAACCAGAAGCTTACTTGCCTGTAACTGGAACGTACATTGAGAAAGATTTACAAATCAATGACGAAATTGAAAAATTGCGTCTTTCTGCTACTTCTTCCCTTCTTTCAGGTCGAAAGGACGTGATTGTGGTTGCTTCTGTTTCGTGTATTTATGGTATCGGAAATCCAAGCGAATTCAAAAACAGCATCGTCAATGTGAAAATTGGTCAAACGGTTGCCCGCAATAAATTCTTATTTCGTTTGGTTGAAAATTTATATTCTCGTGCAGGTGATACTTTTAGCCGCGGAATGTTTCGTGTTAACGGCGACACCGTTGATATTTTCCTTGCTTATGCAGATTATGCCTTACGTATTGCTTTTTGGGGAGATGAAATAGAAACGATTACTTCTATTGATCCAGAAACCAATAAAAAAATAGAAAGCTTCTTAGAAATCGATATTTTTCCAGCCAATTTGTTTGTTTCAAGCCCTGGAAATACGCGCCAAGCAATAGAACAAATTCAAGATGATTTGGTCGTTCAAGTCGAAAATTTCAAAAAAGAAGGAAGACTAGAAGAAGCAAAACGCTTAGACGAACGTGTGAATTATGATTTAGAAATGATTCGCGAATTGGGATACTGTTCTGGAATTGAAAATTATTCTCGCTATTTTGATAGAAGAGCACCAGGCGAACGCCCATTCTGTTTGCTCGATTATTTTCCTAACGATTATTTGATGGTAGTTGACGAAAGCCATGTAACGTTGCCGCAAGTTCGTGGGATGTATGGCGGCGACCGTGCTCGTAAAATAAATTTAGTGGACTATGGTTTCCGTTTACAGGCTGCTATTGATAATCGACCGTTAAAATTCGAGGAATTTGAAGGAATGTTTAACCAAGTTATTTATGTTTCTGCCACTCCTGCTGATTACGAAATCGAAAAGTCGGAAGGCATCATGGTGGAACAATTGATTCGTCCGACGGGCTTACTCGATCCTGTAATTGAAGTGCGTCCTAGTAAGAATCAAATCGATAATTTAATTGAGTCTATTCAGGAGCGAATTGCAGTAAATGAACGTGTTTTAGTAACTACTTTAACAAAACGAATGGCAGAGGAGTTACAAAAATACTTGGATAAATTGGGGATTTTATGCCGCTACATTCACAGTGAAATTGACACAATCGAACGTGTTGAAATATTGCGACAATTGCGATTAGGTGTTTTTGATGTGTTGATAGGTGTAAACCTTTTACGAGAAGGTTTGGATTTACCAGAAGTTTCTTTAGTTGCAATTCTTGATGCCGACAAAGAAGGATTTTTACGCAACGAACGCTCTTTGGTTCAAACCGTAGGTCGTGCAGCTAGAAATTTGAATGGTTTTGTAATCATGTATGCCGACAAAATGACTAAATCCATGCAAAAAACGATTGATGAAACATTGCGTCGTCGAAAATTGCAAATAGAATACAATGAACTTCACGGAATGGTTCCAACGGCTTTAAACAAATCGAAAGAGAAAATCATGGAATCAACGTTGGTCGCCGATGGAGAATCTGCGCTGAAAACTTTACGTTACGAACAGTCACAAGAAGTGGCGTTGGCTGCTGAAAATCGGCCACAATACGACAATCCAATTGACATTGAAAAACAACTGAAAGCAACGAAAAAAGCGATGGAAAAAGCTGCGAAAGAATTAGATTTCATCGAAGCTGCTCGATTGCGTGACCAATTATTTGACTTAGAAAAACAACTTAAAAAATGAAAACAACTGACCTTTTAAAATATTTTAGAACAGTAGCAATAATCGAAGGGTTTTCGTGGATTGCACTGATTTTAGCAATGATATTAAAATATGGTTTTTCCATTCTTCAACCAATAAAAATCACGGGTTGGTTTCATGGATTATTCTTTATGATTTATTGCGGTTTATTGCTCCTATTGTTTCTCAAAAGTCGCTTTAACTTTAAAGACACCTTGATATTATTAATCGCTTCTTTTTTACCTTTTGGCACGTTTTGGGCGGAAAAAAGATTTTTAAGAGGGGAATATTGAGGAAGATAAATGAAAAGGATTAAGAATTATCTTCAGGCTTATTAGGACCTGAAGGCAAAAGTCAAAAAACAGAAAATTTTTTCCCTATCTATTCACCATAAAAATCGCATTTACGACCATTAATTTTCCGTTTTCCCAAAAACCTCTGAATAATGGATTGTCAACCAAATAAACAACTGAACCTGCTCCAATTGGGTGAACGCCAGCTGTTAAAGCTTCAGATTGTGATTTTTTTACTTTTGAACCCACAAAACCATTTACGGCAAGTGCGTCTTTTTTCAACTGAAAAACAGTTCCATTTGCTAATTTAAAGACTTCAGCTGTAAGTCGCATCGTGTGGTAGTCTGTGTAACCAAAAGCCAAAGGATGTGTGTTGTCAATTGTGCACGGATAAATCGCGCCGGTAATTGCAGAACTTATTTGATTGCGTTCTAAATTTCCAAATGAAACTTTCGTGGAAGACGTGTCTTCATTACTTATTTTCTTTAATCCAAAAACTTCATTTCCAGTAAAATTTCCAATTGCACTTCCGATTACAATTAATTTTCCTCCTTTTTCAATCCATGAAATAAGTGATTGATTTTCACTCAAACTGGAAGAACCTTCTGGCACAAATAAAACATCTAAATTTAAAAGTGCCTCGTCCATTCTGTCTTCATAAATTAAATGCAAAGGATGATTAAATTGCTGTTCGAAGAAATGCCAAATTTCGCCCACGTTTAGCGAAGAATAAGTGTCACCTAGCAACATTCCAATTCTTTGCGTTGGAATCGGTTTCACGCTGTAAGAACCAAAATCATTTCCAGAATCGGCAAAACCAGATTTGACAGCTGCAACTTCTATTTTTAATTCTTTGGTCACTTTACTAATTATTGCTTCTAAATCAATTCCTTTATTTTCACCTTTCAGAATGATTAATGTTCCTGGCTCATAATTTTTCCCTTCCATTGAAAAAGCTTTTTCAGAAAAATAGACTTTCACTTTTTTCGCTTGCAATTGAGCCAAAAACTGCGCTGATTTCATAGAGTTCCAACGGCAAACGTAAGCGTAAGGAACTTCCAGAGCTTTAAATTCTGCAAACACTTGCTTCGTATGCGCTTTACCTGTAATCTTTATTTCAGACGCAAAAGCTTGTAAACCAAATGCAAAAGGCAATGACCAAGCTGTTATGTCATACGTTAAGGTGTCACTTAATTTTGTTTGCGGTTCAAAAAGAACATTTACTAAAGTTCCTTTATCTTGATCGGTTGAAACAAGCATATCACCTGCAATTACTTTGTAACTTTCAACTTTTCCAGTGTTAAAATTCAAACCTTTTACCACTGTGTTTTCATTCGCTACTTCATAACGAATCCCGTTTTTATCTAATAATTCCAACAAGGATTCCATTTTATTTATATTCCCACTCAAAACGTACGATTTGTATTTGTAATTCTTTTTTTTGCAGAATTCGCGGTATTCCTTGATTAATTTATCACTTTTTAGAGAAGCGACTTCCACTGTTGAAATTCCTGTTGTGACATGGTGTGCAACTCGGTCTAACAAAGATAAAGTATCTCCAACTTGAGTCAAAACCGATAATCCTGCTCTTCCGCTTCCACCTTGTTCGTAAGTCATTCCAATTGAACCATTGAAAGTTGGATACGTATCGCCATAACTGGGATAGAGCAAATCGAAGATTTCCTTTGAGAAATACAACCAGCCATTTTTGTCGAAGTAAGAAGCGTGGTTTTTTCCTATTTCTTTTTGAAAATCACGTTGCCAATTTGTGATTACTTCGTGGTAAGGTTCAGCTGCTGGCGGAAAATAATAAGGCTCATTGATTCCTTGTTCGTGAAAATCAACGTGTACATGCGGCAACCATTGATTGTATTGTTTCATGCGCTGCTGAGATTCCACTTGTGTCATCCAAGCCCAATCTCTATTCAAATCAAATAGATAATGATTCGGACGACCACTTGGCCAAGGTTCATTGTGCTCAGCTGAAAAAGCATGAAGATCCGGTATCTTATTCCCGTATTGGTTGTAATAATTGACATAGCGATCTCTTCCGTCGGGATTCAAACACGGATCCATAATAATAATTGTGTTCTTTAAAAATTCTTTGTTTTCTGTCAATAACATAAAAGCAGTTTCCATGGCAGCTTCTGTTCCAGAGCTTTCGTTACCGTGAACATTGTAACTCAACCAAACGATTGCAACTTTTTCGTTTTCATCATTGGTTAAATGCGCTTTTCGAATAGTTTCAATGTTGCCCAAATTTTCTGGTGTTCCAAAATAAGCTAAAATCAAGTCGCGTTTTTCATAACTTTCACCGTATTTCCAAACCAACATATTCTTTGGAAATTCTTTTTGTAATTCGTTGAAATAACTGACAACTTTATCTTGTCGCGTAAATTGTGTTCCAATTTTGTAACCTAAATAGCGTTCGGGAGTGAAATTACTTTGCGAAAAAATAGTTCCTGAAATCAACAATATAGTGGCAATTAAAAACTGTTTCATGAGTGTTTTTTTTCAAAACTACTCTTTTTTTTGTGGAACGATTAACTCAAAATCAAAATAATTGATTGTATAAAGCGTTTAGCTTTTAACTTTGCCCTCTATGAAGTATTTTTCCTTCCTGTTTTTTCTTTTTATTTCTATTTCTGTTTTTGGGCAAAAAGTGCGAGTAACTGGGAACATAACTGGAAAAAATGAGAAAGCGCTTGAAAGTGTGCTAATTGTTACCAAAACAAACCCTGTTCAAAGTACTTTCAGTGATTCTTTGGGACGTTTTTCTTTTAATTTGAACCTAAATGATACGGTAACTTTTGTCTATTCTATCAATGGAATTCGGGAAACTCGCACAGCAATCATTAATCAAGTGGGGGGTCAAGAGCTTCAAATAGTAAGTTTTCCTATTTTACAACAAAACGAAGTGACGATTTTTCAGAATAAAATTGATCCATTTGTTTTAGAAAAAATGCCAACAGTGGATGCGCAAAAAATCACGGGAAGTATTGAACGAACTTTGACTTTGACAACTGCAGCAACTTCAAATAATGAATTGACAACCAATTACAATGTTCGCGGAGGAAATTATGATGAAAACTTAGTGTACGTCAATGGTTTTTTGGTGTTTCGCCCATTCTTAACGAGAAGCGGACAACAAGAAGGAATGAGTTTTATTCACTCTGCTTTAGTCGAAGATGTTCGTTTTTCAGCCGGAGGTTTTGATTCGCAATATGGTGACCGTTTGAGTTCTGTGTTGGATATAACCTACAAAACACCACAAAAATTCAATGCCTCAGGTTTGGCTTCTATGCTCGGTGTTGAAGGACATGTCGAACAAGAAGTAAATCAACGTTTTAATTATTTAGTGGGGGCGCGTTACCGTTCAAATGGTTACTTTTTAAATTCTTTACCAACTAAAGGTGCTTACAATCCTGTGTTTGCAGACGCACAAATTTTGACAAATTACAACCTTAGCGAAAAGTTAGTTTTATCATTTTTAGGACATTATTCGTCAAATAATTTCAGATTTAGTCCACAAACTTCCGAAACAGATTTCGGCACAGCGAATGAAGCATATTCTTTTAGAATTTATTTTGATGGTTCAGAAGCAACTCGTTTTCAAACGATGATGGGTGGAATATCTCTAAAATATCAAGCAACGAAAGATACGAAACTAGACTTTTATGCTTCTGTTTTTAATTCGGATGAACGTGAATATTTCGACATTCAAGGGCAATATTTCATTAATGAATTGGAAACGGATCCATCGAAAGAAGAATATGGTGATTCGATTGCTGTTTTAGGAATTGGGACATTTTTAAATCATGCACGCAATCGATTGAACGCAACAATTATGAGTGTTTATCACAACGGTGAGCACAACTTTTATTCAGGATTCACAAACGATCAACGGACAAAATACAAAAGTTCACTTTTAAAATGGGGAGCTCAACTCCAACACGATCAGTTCAATGATGTTTTGAGCGAATGGAAAATGATTGATTCTGCGGGCTATAGTTTGCCGCAAACTGTCAATAATGATGTTGAATTATTTGAAACAATTAAAAGCAAATTAGTACTCAATTCCTACCGACTTTCTAGCTTTTTACAATGGAATAAAAGTTGGTCAACGACAAAGAAAAATTACCCAGTAAGTGTTGACAGAACCATTCGTGTTAATGATAAAAAAGAAAAACAACATTTTGAAGAAGTCATTCGAGAATCAAGCGATAAAATTGCTTTAACGGTTGGTGTAAGAAGTGGGTACACGGCCATAAATAATGAGTTTTATTTAACGCCACGAGTTTCGATTAGTTATTTTCCACGTATTTACATGGTAAGAAATGGGAAAGTTGCAAGAAGAAATTTGTCGTATCGTTTTTCATCAGGTTTGTATTATCAACCGCCTTTTTACCGAGAATTTAGAACAATTGATGGACAATTAAACACGAATGTAAAAGCTCAAAAATCATTTCATGCTGTTGCAGGAACAGATTTCTATTTCAATATGTGGGACCGTGAAAAACCATTCAAATTTACAGGTGAAGTTTATTACAAATACTTATGGGATGTTAATCCGTATGAGATTGAAAATGTTCGCACACGCTATTATGCTGAAAATAATGCTGTTGCTTATGCTTATGGAATAGATGCAAACATTCACGGTGAATTTGTGAAAGGAATTGAATCATTTTTCAAATTCGGAATTTTATCAACCAAAGAAGATATTATTGGCGATTCTTATCAAGAATATTTCAATGCTTCTGGCGAAAGAATTAGATTTGGTATTAGTGAAGACCAAGTTATTGTGGACAGCTCAACCGTTTATCCTGGTTACATTCCAAGACCAACCGACCAATTATTCAACTTTGGAGCTTTAGTTCAGGATCAAATGCCTGGATTAGAAAATTTAACTGTTCAAATGGGAATGCAATTCGGCTCTCGTTTGCCGTATGGGCCGCCTGACATGACGCGCTACAAAGATACCTTGCGCATGAAATCCTATTTCCGTGTGGATTTAGGAACGTCGTACAACCTTATTGATAAGAAAAAAGAAAAGAAAACATTTTGGAATAAGAATTTTTCCGAAGCGGTAATTTCGCTAGAAGTTTTTAATCTATTAGGAATAAACAATGTTCTTTCTAAGCAATGGATTCAAGACGTGGAAGGAAAATATTATTCCATACCAAACTTTTTAACTGCAAGAAGGTTTAACTTAAAATTCATTGTACGATTATAAGTTATTTCGATAATGGTTAGAAAATTTAATTCGCTTCTGCAATTAAGGGAATTTTATTCACCAATAAATTTAACTTTTCAACTCTGAACCCAATAGCTATTGGAACTCAACTCCCCTATTCCAACCCTTTTATAACCACCACAATCTCACCCCTTGGAGGCGTGGTGACAAAATAACTTGCAAGTTCTTCCAAAGTGCCACGGTGGTACGTTTCATAAAATTTTGAGATTTCTCTTGCAACACAAACTTCGCGGGTTTTTCCAAAAAATTCTTGCATTTGCTCTAAGGTTTTTGCAAGGCGATGCGGAGATTCGTACAAAACAACCGTTCTTTCTTCTTGACTCAAAATTTTCAACCGTGTTTGCTTGCCTTTTTTATGTGGTAGAAATCCTTCATACACGAACTTATCACAAGGAAAACCACTTGCTACCAATGCAGGAACAAAAGCAGTTGGACCAGGCAAACATTCTACTTGTATATCATTCTGAATTGCCGCGCGCACCAACAAAAAACCAGGATCCGAAATTCCTGGGGTGCCTGCATCGGAAACTAAAACAACCATTTCTTCGAGTTTAATGGCATCAATGCATTTCTCTAACATTTTGTGTTCGTTGTGTGCATGAAAAGGAATTATTTTTTTCTGAATCCCTAAATGATCCAATAATCGTTTGGTCATACGCGTGTCCTCAGCGTATATAAACGCTGTTTCATTAAAGTACCGAATTGTTCTTAAAGTAATATCTTCTAAATTTCCAATTGGAGTTGGAAGTAGTGCTAGTTTTGCCATTTATCGAGTTAATACAACATATTCATTCAGAATCGTTTCTAGAAATTTAGTAGGTTCTTTTGGCGTTTGCTCTAGATGCATCAAACGCGCACTCTCATCCGCAATTTTGCTTATTAAAGTCTCCAAATCCTTGTTTTTATAGCGCTTCATTTGTTGAATACAATTTTTAATGTAAATCATATCTTCATCTGTAAAACGCACTACCTGCGGATAAATTGGTACAAAATTTTCATTTGTTTGTATTTTCAAGACGTCATTCAAAGAATAAAATTGTGCTGATTTACTTTTAACCACAATGGTTCCTCCAAGTGAATCCCCAATTCGCTGATTATTAACAGAAAGTCCACAAATAAACGCATCGATAATATTCAAAAGTGGAAGAAATAGAATAAAATAGTTTGCTGAAACCCACAAAAAATCTCCTCTAAAAAACCACCGTGTCATAACTTCTTTAAAACCTACTCGATCTCCATTCATTTTTAGAACACGAATTCCAACAACCATTTTTCCAATCGTCTGACCGCCTGTAACATATTCCATAACAGGCTGATACAAAATCCAAGGAAGTTTAATAAAAAGTAAAGTCATAAACATCCAAGTACCAAAGTCCGTGAATAAATCATCAAATTGAATTGACATCATAGCAATAAAAAGGTAAATGGAGAGGATAACCGTATCTAAAATATAGGCACTAATTCTTTGAAAAACAGATGCTGCTTCGAAGTCAATCAAAACATGTTGTGATGATTTAAAAGTAAGTTTAACAGTGCTCATGCAAACACGAATTTAACAACTTCTTCTATTTTTCCGCAACTAAAAACTTCAATTTCTGACTTTTTTAATTCTAAACCTTTGGAATATTTGGAAACAACAATTTGCTTATAGCCTAGTTTTTCAGCTTCACTTATGCGTTGTTCAATTCTGTTTACAGGTCTAATTTCACCTGAAAGTCCGATTTCGCCAGCAAAAGCAATTGTTTTCGGAATCGCTAAATCTGCATTTGAGGACAAAACCGCCATAGCTACAGCCAAATCTATTGCGGGATCATCTACTTTGATTCCGCCAGCGATATTAAGAAAAACATCTTTTGAACCCAATTTAAAACCACATCGCTTTTCGAGGACTGCTAATAACATGTTCAATCGCTTGGAATCAAAACCCGTGGAAGAACGCTGTGGCGTGCCGTAAGCAGCAGAACTTACCAAAGCTTGTACTTCAACTAAAAGTGGGCGCATTCCCTCAATCGTTGACGCAATAGCAATACCACTTAAATCTTTGTCCGTATTGGTAATTAGTATTTCTGAGGGATTTTCCACGCCCCGCAAACCTGCACCATGCATTTCATAAATCCCTAATTCATTTGTAGATCCAAAACGGTTTTTAATAGTTCTTAGCAAACGATAAATATGATTTCGGTCGCCTTCAAATTGTAAAACGACGTCAACCATGTGTTCTAAAACTTTTGGTCCCGCTAATGCGCCATCTTTTGTAATGTGACCAATTAAAAAAATCGGAATATTTGATTGTTTTGCGTAGCGTAACAACTGAGCTGTGCATTCTCGCACTTGTGAAATACTTCCTGGAGAACTTTCTATATGTGAAGAAAAAAGCGTTTGAATTGAATCTATAATGATAATTTCAGGCTGAATTTCATTTGCATGAAGCACAATGTTTTGGAGATTCGTTTCCGTTAGCAAAAAACAACTGTCATTTTTCAAACCAATTCGATCGGCGCGCATTTTTATTTGACGATCACTTTCTTCACCAGAAACATAAAGCGTTTTAATTTTATCTGAAATCGCTAACTGAAGTAATAAAGTTGATTTTCCAATTCCTGGGTCGCCCCCTAACAAAATGATTGAACCGGGAACCAAACCTCCACCTAAAACACGCTGTAATTCCGTATCTTTTAATGCTCTTCGTTCTTCCTCTTGTTTTACTACCGCTTGAATCAATTGCGGTTTAGATTGTTTGGATTCACTGAAAAATGCAACAACATTCTTCGCCGGCTTTTCTGTCATTTCTTCCACAAACGTATTCCATTCGCTACATGAAGGACATTTTCCAAGCCATTTTGGAGCTTCGTAGCCACAGCTTTGGCAAAAGAAGGCAGATTTTATTTTTGACATGAGTTACTTTGCTTTAGAAATTCGGTAACTAAATTTTAATCCAAGACCTACATTCAGTTTTATATTTTTAACCGGTTCTTGATCTCCTACTTGAAATTTTTTATCCAATGAAAAACCTAAATTAAATGAGAAATCTAAAAAGAATCGTTTATCAAGGTAAAAATTATAGCCAAATCCAACACGTGGCATCATGCGTTGAAAGTATTTTTTGGTAATTAAAGTGCCACCGTCTTGCGAGAAATTCTTGCGGTATAAACGGTATTTATATTCCGCAGAAAAATAAAGATGTTCTCCTAATTCCATTGGATAATAACGTAAACCAACACTTGCACTTGGCCCAGGAATAACCTTTCTTGCATTCACAACTAAAACTTCTTCTAATGCGTTTTTAATGTAATTATCTGTTAACAAACCTAATCCAAACTCAAAACTTGTTTTTTTTGTAAATGACTGTTCGTACAAACCAGACATCTCTCCTACGAATATAGGAGCTACACCTATCTTTAGTGCACTGAATCTTTGTGGCTTTGGTTTTCTGCTTTGAGCACTTGTTAACAATGGAATTAAAATCAATAAAAGGATTCCCAACTCACGTAATTTCATTACACTTAATAATTTCATTTTAACAATTTTGCATAAAAATATTAAATTTTCAAAGGATACCAACTTTTAAACGTTGATAATTTTTTTATATAAAATATTGAATTGTATAAGTGATAGGAAAAACAAAAAATATAAATTTGTCGCACAAGAAATTATTTCAATCAAAGTTATGTCGAAAAGAAGGTCTATAATTAGCTATGAGAAATTAACTATCGAGCAAAAAAAGCAAATTCTTAAAGAATTTCCTGATGGTTATATCAATCATTTAACTACAATCAAAACGCCAACAGGTGAAATGCTTGATGCTTTGATTTGGAAAACTGAAGAGGTTATTTATTTAGTGAAAATAAACAAAATGCCTACAAAAATCAAAGCTGTTGTTGCAAACGATGAAGAAGAAGAATTTGAAGAAGAATTCGATAAATCTCCGGATTTGAAAGAAGATGATTTGGATGCTGGAAGCGATGACGACGACGACGATTATGATAAACCAGATGCTGACGCTGGCGAAGACGAAGAAGAATAATTCACAAAAACAGCTTATCTAACTTACTTTTCTTATTTTTGGGAGTAGAAATTGTATATGTCAATTAAAACCCTAAAAATTACAGAAATTCCTCCGTCTCCGTCGATTGACAAGGTTGGAGTTGAAGAACGTGTGGCGCGTTTTCAAACACGAAGTATAAAAAATCAAACTAAAGAGCAAGGCCTGAAAATGATCTTGAGCATGATTGATTTAACAACTTTGGAAGGAAAAGATACACCAGGAAAAGTAAAACAAATGTGCTATAAGGCGCAACACCTACACGATAATTTCCCAGATTTACCAACCGTTGCAGCTGTTTGCGTTTATCCGACAATGGTGAAATTAGCAAAATTAGAATTAAAAAATTCCGGTGTCAAAGTCGCTTCTGTTTCAACTGCCTTTCCATCTGGTCAAGCAACGTTGTCTGTTAAGTTAGCAGATACAAAATTTGCGGTTGAAAGTGGCGCGGATGAAATTGACATGGTTATTTCACGTGGAAAATTTTTAATGGGCGAACATCAATTTGTTTTCGACGAAATCGCAGCGATTAAAGAAGCATGTGGAGAAGCACGGTTAAAAGTTATTCTTGAAACGGGAGAATTGGTAACGCTGGATAATGTTAGAAAAGCTAGTGATATTGCTATTTATGCGGGTGCAGATTTTATCAAAACTTCTACAGGAAAAATTCAACCAGCAGCAACCATGCAAGTCACTTATACGATGTTAATGGCAATACGCGATTACTTCGATGAAACAGGGATTATGATTGGAATGAAGCCAGCAGGTGGAATTTCTACCTCCAAGTTAGCCTTACACAACTTAGTAATGGTTAAAGAGATTTTAGGTGATGCATGGCTGACAAATGAATGGTTTCGTTTTGGTGCAAGTAGCTTGGCAAACGATGTGCTGATGCAAGTTTTAAAAACAAAAACAGGAGTTTATCAGTCTTCTGATTATTTTTCGATTGATTAATTATGGCAGAAAACAACAACAATAATTGGGAATATGCTCCGTCTCCAGAAGGCACTGGACATATTCAACTGAAAAAAAAATATGGTTTATTTATCAATGGAAAATGGGTCGAACCAAGTGGAAAAAAATATTTCCCAACCATAAATCCTGCAACGGAAGAAGTGCTGGCAGAAATTGCCTATGCTACTGAAGAAGATGTAGATCATGCCGTGAAAGCGGCACGAGAAGCATATACAAATGTGTGGTCCAAGATGCCCGCATCCGAACGTGCAAAATACATTTACAGAATTGCACGATTGATGCAAGAACGTGCTCGCGAATTTGCTGTTATTGAGTCTTTAGACGCAGGAAAAACCATTCGTGAATCTAGAGATATAGATATTCCGTTAGCTTGCAATCATTTTTTCTACTACGCAGGCTGGGCTGACAAATTAGAATATGCTTTTCCGAATCGAAAAGTTGAATCTTTGGGCGTTGCTGGACAAATTATCCCTTGGAATTTCCCTTTATTAATGGCAGCGTGGAAAATTGCGCCTGCTCTAGCCGCTGGAAACACAGTTGTACTCAAACCATCAGAAACAACATCTTTGACTGCTTTGAAATTAGCTGAAATCATTGAAGAATCGGGTTTGCCTGCTGGAGTAGTAAACATCGTTACAGGTTATGGAGACACAGGTGCGGCAATCGTGAATCATCCAGACATTAATAAAATAGCGTTCACAGGTTCCACAGCTGTCGGAAAATTAATTCAAAAAGCAATTGCTGGAACACAAAAAAAAGCAACCCTAGAATTAGGAGGGAAATCTGCAAATATCATTTTTGAAGATGCACCAATAGATCAAGCCGTTGAAGGAATTATAAATGGAATTTTCTTTAATCAGGGGCACGTTTGCTGTGCTGGTTCACGTTTGTTCGTGCAAGAAGGAGTTGTTGCAAAAGTGATTCGTAAATTAAAACAACGAATGGATAGTTTATACGTGGGTGATCCAATGGATAAAAACACCGATATTGGAGCAATCAACTCTGAAAAACAATTAGCAATCATTCAAAAATATATTCAAATCGGAATTGCCGAAGGTGCTGAAATATACCAGCCTGCTTGTGTTTTACCAAAAAAAGGATTTTTCTGTGCTCCTACTTTATTTTTAGACGTTGCGCAGTCAAGCGTAATCACACAAGAAGAGATTTTCGGTCCAGTTTTGACCATTCAAACCTTCAGAACAGTGGACGAAGTGATTCAAAAAGCGAATAATTCTCCTTATGGTTTAGCCGCAGGAGTTTGGACTGATAAAGGTTCACGCATTTTTAATCTTACGACAAAATTAAAAGCGGGCGTTATTTGGGCAAATACTTACAATAAATTTGATCCCGCTTCGCCCTTCGGAGGATATAAAGAAAGTGGTTTTGGCAGAGAAGGTGGATTGCATGGATTGAGTGGGTACGTTAAGTTGAGTTGAGAGTTAAGTTCCGATAGCTAACGGAATAGAAGATGAAAGTTGAAATTCTCTGCGGAAAAAGTCGTTTTTTATCTTCTAGAGTGACATAAAGATTTCCTCAAGTAAAGAAAACCAAAGGGAGGACAATGGAAAGGGACACTCAGACAATCTCACTAAAAGAAGTGAGGAACGAGTAACTGATGGCTCTCAGACTAAAAATGTAAAATTATTTAAATTTTAAATTTTTAAATTACTAATTATGAATAGATTGGAAGTTTTAAAAACATATAAAATATACATTGGTGGGCAGTTTCCTAGAACAGAATCTGGAAGGTATTATACGCCTTTAGATAAAAATGGAAATGTTCTTGCGAATGTTTGTCTAAGTTCTCGAAAAGATATTCGAAATGCAGTTGTTGCTGCACGTAAAGCCGCAGGATCTTGGTCGGAGCGAACAGCTTTTAATCGTGGTCAAATTTTATACCGCATTGCTGAAATGTTGGAAAGTAGACATACGCAATTTGTTGACGAGTTAGTTAAACAAGGCGCTTCCAAAGCAAATGCAATTAAAGAAGTAAATCTTAGCATTGACCGAATTGTCTATTATGCTGGATGGTGCGACAAATACAATGCAATAATAAGTTCTGTGAATCCTGTAAGTTCTTCTCACTTTAACTTTTCAAGTTGTGAAGCGATGGGTATTGTCGGAATTATTGCAGAACAATCGACTTCATTAATCGGTTTGGTTTCTTTGGTATTGCCAGCAATTTGTGGAGGAAATACGGTTGTTGTATTAGCTTCTGAAAAATTACCCTTGTGTGCTATTACGTTTGCTGAGGTTTTAAATTCTTCCGATTTGCCTGGTGGCGTCGTAAATATTTTGACTGGGTCTCCAGAAGAAATGGCACCAACGTTAGCTGCTCACATGGATGTAAATGCACTTTTAATTTCTCATTTATCGGTGGATTTTAAAACTAAATTGTCAATTTTAGCAGTTGATAATTTAAAGCGAAAATTTGAATATTCAGCTGATTGGAACGACGAAAAAGCACAAGCTTTACATTTCATTTCAGATTTACAAGAAATCAAAACTACTTGGCATCCAATTGAAAACGTGGGTGGTGCAACTAGTTCTTATTAGGAATCTTAATAAATTTAAAATCTTTTTATAACTTCGATAAAAAAAATGCTAAACCACCTAACATGAATAAGTTATTTTTTCTTTTTTTAACGGCCTTTGTATTTTTAACTGTGGGTTGTCGTTCTTATTCCTCTTATAAAATTAAATATACGGAAGATAAAATACCAACAAAGTTAAAACCTGTTGAGTTAAAAACAAACAGTGCTTCTTATTTGAATGACACCGAAAAAAAAATTTACGAGCATGAAATGCTTAAAAATGTGTGTCAGTTAATGGCTCTAGATTCCATAGCTTTGGATAAAGAGAATATGGGTAGTTTTGAATTAGAAGAGGTTAGCAGTAAAATAACCCGAAATCCACTTTGGTTTATTTTCTGTACTGTCACTTCTTTAGGGACAGCAGGAACGGCTGCTATTCTTGGAATTCCCGTAGGACATAGAAAAGGAATAACAAAACTTAAACTAGATATAAAAGACGAGAATGGCACTATTCTAAAAACTTATAATTCGAAAGGCAAGCATATTTCTTTTATCACGGGATATTGGGGTTACAAAAGCGATGATGCAGCAGAAAAAGCGAAAGACAAATCTTATTACAAAGCAATGGTCAATATTAAAGACCAAATTGCAAAAGATGCCGTTGAAATAAACGAAAAATTACCAAAAGGATTATTGGAAGAAGATGAAGTAAACGCAAAAATTTACGTTCAACTTGGCGATATATTTTACGATGCTAAAAATTATGCATTGGCAATTACTAATTATCAAACAGCATTTATAACTCTTAAAAACTTTAAGAAAAAAGACGCTCAATTCATCTACAAACTTGGAATGAGTCAAATAAATGAAGGAAAAGATAGTTCTCAAATAAAAGGGATAAAAAACTTGAAAAAAGCATTGGAAGTAGACCCTTTAGTTGACTTCATGGCACCAGTCGGATTATATTTAGCTTATAATAGTTTAGACGATTACGAAAGTGCTGTACAATGGCTAAATTATACATTAAATAAATTTTCTTTAAATACTGCTCAAAAAGAATTATTGAACAATTGGAAATCAACTGCATTAAACAAAAAAAATCAACTTTTAGCAGGTTCAATTTTAAAAAATACACCTGAAAAATTAGAGGTTAACAATATAGGTTCAGGTATTAATGGAATGGAAGCAGATTATTTTCCCTCGGTAACAGCAGATGAGTCGATGATGTTATTTACCTCTACGCGTGAAGGAAGTACAGGTGGGAAAAATACGGAAGGGGTTAACGACGAAGATTTATGGTACAGTTTGAAAACAGAAGATGGTAAATGGAGTGCACCTCAAAATTTTGGAACGCCTGTTAATACAAAAAACAACAATGGAATTGCTTCTTTTACTGGAGACGGACAATATGTAGTTAGTGGAAGATGTAATGAACCAGATGGTTACGGGAGTTGTGATATTTACGGTGCAACTTTGACAGGAAATACATGGAATACACCTTTAAATTTAGGCTCAGTTATAAATTCAAGTAAATGGGACGCACAAGTTTCAATAGCTGCTGATGGAAAAGCCTTGGTTTGGACCTCAAATAGAGGAGGCGGCTATGGCGATCAAGATTTATGGATGTCCAGGAAAAATGAAAAAGGAATTTGGATGGAAGCTAAAAATCTTGGAAAAGAAATAAATACTGAAGCAAACGAATATTCACCCTTTTTACATCCTGACGGAAAAACATTATATTTTAGCTCTAACAATCACACACCAAGAATTGGCGGAATTGACATTTATAAATCGACGTTAAATGATGATGGAACATGGACAAAACCAGAAAATTTAGGCTATCCAATTAATTCTGAAAAAGACGACCTCTACTACGTTCAAACTCCTTCTGGCTTAAAAGGCTATTTTGCATCGAATCGTGAAGGTGGTTTCGGACTATACGATATTTACGAAATTGTTTATCCGCAAGAAAAAAAATCGTCGTTGATTACTTATGTGGGCTATGTTATTGACGATGAATCAAAAAATGCAATTCAGGCAAATATTAAAGTGGAAGACATCGATAGTTCTGTTTTAGTAGGTGAATATATTTCCAATTCAGTTACTGGTAAATTCGTTGTTATTTTAACTCCTGGACGAAAATATTCAATGACGGTTAGTAAAGATAATTTTTTATTTTATTCTGAAAACTTCAATATTACTGATACAACTGAATTTCAAGAAATTAAAAAAGAGGTTAAACTTCAAAAAATAGTAGAAGGGAAGAAAATCGTATTAAACAATATTTTTTTCCAAACAGGGAAATCTGAGTTAACGGAATCATCCGCACTTGAAATTGGTAAACTTTACGACTTACTAATTCAGAATCCAAAAATTAATGTAGAAATTTCTGGGCACACTGATAATGTTGGTGGCGATGCAGAAAATACAAAACTGTCTTTTGACCGAGCAAAAGTAGTAGTTGAAACATTGGTGGCAAAAGGGATTCCGACACAACGAATAATCGCAAAAGGATATGGGAAAACGCAACCAATTGCACCAAATGATACTCCAGAAAACAAACAGTTAAATAGAAGAACCGAATTCAAAATATTAGGCGATTCAAAAAATTAACTAAATAAAATTTGAGTGCCCTTTTTCATACTATTGACGCAAAAGAACTTTTTTAATCGAATTTTGCCTTTTTGTTTAAATGAAAAGAAGAACCACAAAGCAGCCAGCAAAATTAAAAAATCAAGGCGATGAATTTAATTTTGATCACAAAATACTGTCTTTCATCTCCTTAAAATTTTTGGCGAACAATTTTAACTCCTTTCTAAAACTAGATTAAAGCGAATGTTTTTACGGACATCCTCAAAATAAACCTGTTTCATTGTGATAGCTAAATCTATAAAATTCAATACTAATGAATTTCGCTGTCATTTTTGGTGTAAAATTACAGACCACATCAACTAAAAATTTAATTAAATGATTTATTACAAGTAATAAATCTGGTACAGCAAAAAAAAATAAATAGATAATTACACCTTGCTTTCCAATTGAAAATATATATATATTTGAAATTAATTATATAACAAAAACTTTAAATTATGAAAAAAATTAAGCTTACTATTGGTTGTTGCGCTTGTCTCAACATTACTCCTTGATTCTTGTTCAGTGCAAAAGCGTTACCATCGTAAAGGTTTCAACGTCAATTTGAATCATACTTCAATTGGTGGAAAAAAAGAGAAATTTAAAGCGACTTATGAAAACGCCGTTGAAGAAACGACAGAAATCAACACTACAAATACTGGTTTAAAGGCAGTACAAAAAGAAACAACTTATTCGAATCAAATAGCTACCTCAGACTTTGCTACAAGTTCAAATGAAATTTCTTTAGTAAATAATTTACCTGTCGAAAATAAACTAATAGAAAAAAACACAACAAACGAAACCACTGTTTTACCTTCTCAAACAGAAACTTCTAAATCAAAAATTTCAAAGAAAAAATTTAAACAAACGATAGCTGAAATGAAACAAAAATCATTTCATGAAAAAAATTCATTGGTTGAAAGTTGGGTTTATCTTCTTTTAATTTTGTTAGTCCCATTTGGCACAGTAATCTCCATGTATTTATATGAGGGAAGTTGGACAAAAAGAGTAACTGTTAATTTAATCTTGACACTTTTATGTGGTCTTCCTGGACTTATTCATGCCTTTGTTGTAATCTTTGGAAACAAATAAATTAAAAAACACTGTTAAAAAGGTCTTCCTAATTCTATTATTAGGAGGACCTTTTTTATTAATGGTATTTCCCATTGACTATTTTGACAAAGGTGAAAGTATCTGCCTATCAATGTATTTATTTGATTTACAATGTTTAGGTTGTGGATTGACAAGGGGAGTGATGCATTTTTTACATTTTGATTTTAAAGGTGCATGGGAGTTTAACAAATTAGTTTTTGTGGTACTACCAATCGCAATTCTATTCTGGATTTATTTACTCGGCAAACTTATTAATAAACCCTACTTTTTATTCTTTGATAAATGGTATTAGGACTAATCTAATTATTAAAAAACAAGCTGGGATTTGGCAAAAAAAATTTAAATATCTAACTTTGTAATGAAAAGATATGTTAAATTTGCTTTAACAATTTAAATAACTTATTATGAAAAGATTTTTTGCTTTAGCTACTGTATCTGTAGCATTATTATCGCTTTCTTCTTGCAAGAAAGATTACACGTGTACTTGCACGTACTCAACTTCTTCAGCAATTCCACAGCAGACATTTCCTATAAATGACGCAAAAAAATCTGATGCAAAAGATGCTTGTGACGAACTTACTACAACTTATACACCAGTTGGTGGAAATTGTGTTATTGACTAATTATAAATACTTTTCAATTAATTTAAAGTGGGTTATTTAGCCCACTTTTTTCTTTTTACCACTATGGAAAATTTATTATTGAATTTAGGATTCTCTTTTACGCTAAGCAAAGCCCTTTGTTATCTCGTTTTCATTTTATTAGGGCTAGTTGTAACTGTTATTTTTAATAAAACGGTGAAAAAAACAAGCGTTGGAAAAGTTCAAAAATTAGTTATTGGAATCGTTTTATTTATTCTTCCATTTTCTAGTTATTTCGCTTTAAATCCAATCTATGAAGGAGATTTTTCTAATAATTCATATACCGTAAATTCTACAACTAATTTCCCTAGACGCAAGCAACTGACAATCATTGCACTTTCAAATTGTCCTCATTGCATACAATCAGTTGAGTTGACCAAAATTTTAAAGAAAAAAAATCCAGCCATGAAAATAGAATATTGGATTTTAAGTAATAATCCAATACATCAGCTTAAATATCAAAAACTACTTGGTAAAACTGCAAAAGCCAAATTAAAACAAGCTAACGCAAACGAATTATCTATTCTTTCAAAAGGTAGCTTTCCAACTTTTGTATTATCCGAAAATAAGAAAGCAAACAAAGCGTGGAATAACGATGCTTTTGGAGTTGTGGCAATGGATAAAGTTTGTAAAGAATTTAATTAGAAATAACTGTTTTTGTTTGTGAAGTGTGGGCGCTAAAATAACCTAAAGCACCTCCTAAAATATTCGTTTTTGGATTCGCTGGAGAAGCAACACCGCCACCAGGACCAGTACTATTTGCAGCTAGGCTTTCAAAATAAAAGTGAACACGCTGATCAACATTCATTAGTTGAAGAGAAACAGTGTCAAATTTCTTTATAGCTTGATTAAAAGACTGTAAGCCTTGGTTATTGTAGTTCCCGTCCAAAAATTCATCATCATAAAAAAATGATTCAATAAATTTTCCATTGATTTTCATTCTTGCCCGGTAGTAATTCCCTTTTCCTAAAGGATCTAGAAAATGAGGAACTACAGAACGATTAATCCCTCCAAAAGAGAAAACTTTTAAGATACTTAAACTATCTACAATCGTTTTGACTGGCATTTTACATGTTGACGAGTAATTTTTACCATCATAAGAAACTATCAAAAAGTAGGTTCTACCTGAAACGCCCTCAATTGTTGATGTTTGATATTTACCAGGACTAGTTTCTGTCAAAATAGCCGAATTTCCACTATCGTCACTAATAGAAACAACCGCACCTGAAACAAATAGTTGGTCGTTTGTTGTTTGGAAATCAGTTGTTTTAGAAATCGTGATTGTTTGTGGTACGGTGGCATCATCCGTCAACTCTCCTTCTATTACAATAAGCGCTTCTTTATCGTTAAACTTAATATCTATTACTTTTTCGCAACTAGAAAAAGTAGAAATTAATATTAAAAATCCTAGAAAATACAGTTTATTTCTCATGGCTTAAAATTTAAAATTATAGGTAATTGAAGGAACTAATTTGAAAAGTGCAATTTGTACAGCTTCTGTTTTTGTTGGATCAGACTCACTTTGTCTAAATGAAATAGTCCAAGCGTTTTCCCTAGCGTAAGCATTGTAAATACCAAAATTCCAACTGCTTTCAAATTTATCTGTTTTTTTATTATAATAAGTAACACTTAAATCCAAACGGTGGTAATTTGGCATTCGATAGCCGTTGCGTTCTGTATAAAGCCACTGAATATTGCCATCGACATAATATTTTCCAGAAGGGAAAGTTACTGCACTTCCTGTATAAAAAACCCAAGTTGCAGAAACAGACAATTTATCTGTAATATCATAGATTCCAACTAATGAAAGATCGTGCGTTCGGTCTTGACGCGCAGCATACCATTTACTGTTATTTATTCCATCAATTTGCTTTTCGGTACGAGAAAGAGTGTAACTTACCCAACCATTAAATCTTCCGAATTTCTTCTTAAAAAATAACTCCACACCGTAAGCTCTGCCTTTGCCATATAATAATTCACCTTCAATTTTATCATTTGCAATTGTACTTGCTCCGTCTTTATAATCTACTTGATTTTGCATGTCTTTGTAATATGCCTCCACACTAAATTCATAGCGATTATTAAAGAAATTTCTAAAATAACCTACTGATAGTTGGTCTGAAATCTCAGGTTTCACATTCATACTACTCGGAATCCATAAATCAGTTGGCGTAGATGAAGTTGAGTTACTTATTAAATGTAAATTTTGAACGTTTCTAGCGTACCCCAATTTCAGTGAACTTGCACTATCAAGCATAAGTGAAGATGTAAAGCGAGGTTCTAAATTAAAATAATTTTGGACGATTTCACCTTTTTCATAAGTAATAGTTTGATTCACAATACCTTCAGAATCATACTTGTAAAATTCGCCAGGACCCATTAACGAAAAATTGGAAGCACGAGCTCCGTATATAAAACTCAATCGTTCATTCGGATTCCATTCATGCGAAATATAACCTGCATTTTCCCAAGCAAATCTATCCTGCAATTTATCAAAAGCAAAGTTTGGATCATTTGATTCGATTTGTCCTGGAGTTATAGTATGATGAATTGCGTTTAGACCAAACTTGAATTTGTTCTTTGGATTTATTATGTAAGTGAAATCTTGCTTTAAGTTTAAATCTTGAATTTTCGAGCGAATATCGACCACTAAAGTTCCTGAATTAAATGCAATTTTGTAATTATAATTACTAAAAATAAAAGAAGTGTTTGAGAACAATTTAGGACTTATAACCGAATTCCAACGAATAGTTCCTGTCGCATTTCCCCAATTAATACCAAATAAATCTCCAAGTCCTAGATTATCTTGACCAAAATAACCAGATAAGAAAACCCGATTTTTATCATTTATTTTATAGTTTGCTTTGAGATTTAAATCATAAAAATACAAGCGATTGTCTTTAAAATTCTCAGACAATTTCAAGAAAAGATCGGCGTACGTTCTTCTGCCACTAATCATAAATGAACCTTTATTCTTTACGATTGGTCCTTCAACACTTAAGCGCGAAGAAATAATTCCGATTCCCCCACCAACATGATACTTTTTATCGTTTCCATCTAGCATTTTAATGTCCAGCACAGAGGAAGTCCGTCCACCATATTGTGAAGGCATTCCACCTTTATAAAGTGTAACTTCTTTTAAAGCATCCGAATTAAAAGTGGAAAAGAAACCCAAAAGGTGAGAAGCATTGTAAACGGGCGCTTCATCCAATAAAATTAAATTCTGATCTGCCGCACCACCACGTACGTAAAAACCAGCATTGCCTTCTCCAGCAGTTTTGAATCCAGGAGTTAAAGTGAACGTTTTAATAATGTCCTTTTCTCCAGCAAAAACTGGGATTTTTTCCATCGCTTTTATGTCCATTTTAACCATTCCTGTTTCCGCTCCAGAGACGTTTTGATTTTCTTTTGTTCTTGTAACTTTTACTTCTTGTAACTCTTGCACTTTATCCAATTTAGGTTTGGCTAAGTCGATATTGACAATTTGATTTTTACTTAATTGAATTGCTATTTCTTTCTTAACAAAACCAAATGGGTTGATAATTAGCGTATAATTTCCTTCGGGAATAGTAAGGGAATAAAATCCATATTCATTGGAGTAAACGCCAACATTGCTTAATTCCTTAACTCGAACGGCTGTACTAAGAAGAGTCTCGCCTGAGGAGCTATCTTTAATTGTACCGCTCACCGTGTATTTAACAGTTTGAGAAATTACTAAATTATTGCAAAAAAAAGTAGTTAGTAGAATAAAAACAATTCGATAAGAATTGTGTGAAAAAGGTTGAAAACACATACTAAAATTGACATTATTTAACGCTACAAAATTCGGGATATATATTTATAAAACAATCACAATTAATGTGAATTGCAAAGGAATTATATAAGCGGACAAAATGAGTTTTGAACTTGCAATAGTAGAGTCAAACACCCTAAAATTTAACCTTGAAATATACGGAGAAAACAAAAAGAACCAAGTTTGTAACCGTAATTCCTTATAATTTTACTTGAACCCTTGAAAAAGTAAATGCTAACCAAGAATGGCAAATCTTCGCTTCTCAATCTATTACTACGAGCAATTTTAGCGATAAAATAAAAAACAAAAAAGCCGCTGGAATTTCCAACGGCTTCAAGTAGCGAGGGCCCGACTCGAACGGACGACCTTCGGGTTATGAGCCCGACGAGCTACCAACTGCTCCACCTCGCAATATATCTTTAAATTTCTTTTCTATTTTACAACTGCTTCGTTAAGCATTACCCTGTTTTGGAGTACAAAGATAGGTATTTAATCTTTATGCGCAAGAAATTTTTAACAATATTTTTAATTAGCGAACGTCTGAACCTGCGTTAAATGCTTTCTCAGGAGAAAGAAAACTTAATTCACCTGCCTCATTTTCAGCCATTAAAATCATTCCTTGAGATTCAATTCCTCTAATTTTTCGTGGTGCTAAATTCAATAAAACTAAAACGGTTTTGCCAATCACGGCTTCAGGTTGGTAATGTTCGGCAATTCCAGACACGATAGTTCGTTCATCAGCACCCGTTTTTACCGTCAATTTTAACAATTTATCTGCCTTTTCAACTTTTTCAGCTTGTACAATCGTGCCTAATCGCATGTCTAGTTTAGAGAAATCGTCAAAACTTATTGTTTCTTTAACTGGAGAGAAATCACTATCGACTTTATCAGTACTCTGAAGTCTTTGCACTTCAGTTTCCACGAATTCATCTTCGATTTTTTTGAAAAGTATTTCGGGAATTCCTATCGAATTTCCTGATTTAATCATATTTGAATGGCCTAAATCGCTCCAAAAACTTGCTGAAAAATTCAACATTTTTTGAAGTCTTAAAGCTGTTTCTGGTAAGAAAGGCAAGGTAGCAATCGACAAATTAGCCGTGATTTGTAAGGCAACATACATAATTGTTTTCACTCGCTCAGTATCCGTTTTCACAACCTTCCAAGGTTCTTGGTCTGCTAAATATTTATTCCCTAATCGCGCTAAATTCATCATTTCAGCTTGTGCTTCACGCAATTTGTAAGCATAAATCAATTTTGAAATACGGTCAGGAATTTGTTTCAATTCATTAAGTACATGCTCGTCCGCTTCTGAAAACACGTTGGGTTCAGGAATGATGCCTTCATAATACTTTTGTGTCAATACTAAAGTTCTATTTACGAAATTCCCGTAAATATCTGCCAATTCGCTATTTACCCGTGTTTGATATTCTTTCCAAGTGAATTCAGAATCTTTGCTTTCTGGCGCAATTGCTGTTAGCACGTATTTCAATTCGTCAATCTTATCTGGATACGAAGCAATGTATTCGTGCAACCAAACTGCCCAATTGCGAGAAGTGGAAAATTTATCGCCTTCTAAGTTCAAAAATTCATAGGCAGGGACATTGTTCGGTAGAATAAAATCACCGTGATCCTTTAACAAAATCGGGAAAATAATAGCGTGAAAAACAATGTTATCTTTCCCAATAAAATGAACTAATTTTCTATCATTTGCTTCAGTTTTACACCAATAATCTTTCCAATTTTTACCATTGTCTAAAGCCCATTGTTTGGTCGCAGAAATATAACCAATTGGCGCATCTAACCAAACATACAATACTTTTCCTTCCGCATTTGGCAAAGGAACTTTTACGCCCCAATCTAAGTCTCTCGTCATGGCACGAGGTCTTAATCCACCATTTATCCAAGACATACATTGTCCGATAACTTGATTTCTCCAAGTTTTCGGGTCGTGCTGTTGTTCTCCGTCTAAAATTCCTTTTTCAATCCATTCTTTCAGCCATTCTTCGTGCTGATTCATAGGTAAATACCAATGGGAAGTTGAACGTAGTACAGGTGATTTTCCGCTTAAAGTAGAAATTGGATGAATCAAATCAGTTGGACTTAAGTCGCTCCCGCATTTCTCACATTGATCGCCATAAGCTGAAGGATTTGAACATTTTGGGCATTGACCAGTAATATATCTATCTGCTAAAAATTGTTCGTATTCTTCGTCAAAATATTGTTCTGATGTTTCTTCAATAAATTTACCATTCTCGTATAATTTCTTGAAAAAATCCGCTGACGTTTCGTGATGAATTGGTGAAGAGGTACGGTGAAAAATATCAAAATTAATATTGAAATCTTTGAATGCATCTCGAATGAGCACATGGTACTTGTCTACAATTTCTTGGGGCGTTATCCCCTCTTTTTTAGCACGTAAAGTTATGGCAGCTCCATGTTCATCACTTCCACAAATAAATGCGACGTCATGATTGTTCATTTTAAGAAAACGCACAAATATATCTGCTGGTAAATAAACGCCTGCAACGTGTCCTAAATGTAATGGGCCATTTGCATAAGGCAAGGCTGCTGTAACTGTATATGCTGCTTTTTTCATCGTTTTGCAAAGATAACAATTCATTAAAACAAAAAAGGTCGACCTAAGCCGACCCTTTGAAAATAGATTAAATAGGTGTTATTTCTTAGTCACTTTGAATTGAGAAGTTTTACCATTCTCAAGAACAACGTTGAATATATAAATACCAGTGTTTAGAGAAGCAATATTAACTGCTGCCTTACCGCCATTTAAAGAAACAGAATTAGAGATTACAACTTTACCTGCAATATCAGTTACTGTTAAGTTAGCAACACCTTCACCGTCAATAGAAATTGTAACAGCTTCATCTGCAGGGTTTGGATAAGCATTTCCATCAACAGAAGAATTTTCACCAAGACCGATTGTTGTTGCATCAATCATTTTAATAGCTAAAGAATTAGGAATATCTGCTCCAAATCCAGATGCAAAATAAGTACCATCACTTTCACCCGGACTCATAGGCTGCGCGTAATAATTGAAATTCCAAGTGTAATTGGTTGAACCTTCATGACCTAAAAATACCTCAATATTCGTTGTTTGAGCACACGCCAAATATCTTTGGTTATTTTGTAAAACAACAGGCGCTGCAAATTGACCATAAACAGTTTCACTTTGTAAATCAGATGGGAAATAATAGAATCCTGAAGCAACTTCAGTTAAAGTATTGAATCCAAATCCAGCATCATTCAAATCAACAAAGCTATCTTCCCATTTATACAAATACAGAGCAATTTCTTCACCTGCTAGTGTTGTAGTAGTGTTTGAAGCAGCAAAATAAACACCAACAACACCAACTCTACTTGCGTTTGGATCACTAATCACAGTACAAATTGAGAACGTATTGTTATTATCACCTGGTCTGTAAAATAAAGATGGATCAGGCAAATTAGTTGTTGCATCGAGCTGTGCGAAACCATAGATGTCATCATTTATAACAAAAGTACTTGAAAGTGAATTGTCACCATCATATTCATCAACAATGCCGTCTATAGAAACAACATAGGTTAAAGTATATGTTCCAGCAGGATAAGATGATAAAGAAAATTGAGGGAAACTAAGTGTTTGAGACGGGTCAACATCAATACTGTCTGTTGTTGCAATGCTTAAACCAGTAACTGTGTTGTCATAAACGGTAGTTAATGAAGGGCCAACGATTTTAGCGTTTATACTTACATTAGCCTGTGCATTACTTCCAGGATTATATACCCTTGCTCCAACTTCAAAATTGAATTCAGTACCATTTTGAGCTAAAATTAATGGAACAGCACCTAATTTAGGGATTAATACAGCATCTCTTAAAATACCGATGTCATTAGCAAATAAACCTGTTTTGTTTCCCATAAAAACAACTACTGATTGAGTTTGCATTGCTTCTACTAATAATGCTCCGTCAGTTAAAGAAATCATAACAACTGGAATTGTAACATTAGCACCTTCTGCGCCACCGCCCATTGCAATAATGTCAGAATTTCTATTGATTATAATTACTCCTACTGCACCAGCATCTTGAGCGTTTTTGGCTTTTGAACCAAATTCACACGCACCATTAAGAGGGATACTTGCTCCTCCATCTCCTCGGTAAACGACAGCAATTTTTCCAAAAAGACTACTGGGTATAAGCGGATTGCAACCAGACCCCGAAAGTGGATTTCCTTGCGCATTTAAGCCAGGTGTGCCATCGTTAACAAGAACTAGAGTGTCTTGAACAAAAGTTCCTGGAACGTTAAAATCTGGAGTTCCCCATGCTCCTGGTTCAGCCCATGTGAAACCGTAGTTTGCGATTATTGATGCAGGAGAGACACCAGCAACAATTACCTGAGCGCTTGACCAATAAGCCGAAGCGACAACTGATAAGGAAAGTATTAATTTTTTCATATACATTTTGATTATTGTTTACACAAAATTAAAACAATAATCGAAAAACGCTTATAAATTATGAAAATGATTATTTGAAAAATTGAATAAGGTAATAAAAAACAGCAGCCAATGCAGCACTTACAGGAATTGTGAGGATCCAAGCCCATAAAAGATTTATTGTAACCCCCCAGCGAACGGCGCTTAAACGCTTGGTAGCTCCCACTCCGATTATTGAACCTGTAATTGTGTGTGTGGTTGAAACTGGAATCCCAAATTGAGAAACAGTGAATAAAGTTAATGCTCCTGCTGTTTCAGCGCAAACTCCTTCCAACGGGGTAACTTTCGTGATTTTTGTTCCCATTGTTTTCACAATTTTCCAACCTCCCATTAAGGTACCTAAACCAATCATTAAGTAGCAGCCAAAAGCAATCCAAAATGGCATATTTTCAGACTGAACTTTCGTTTTGATTTTACAGCCGTCTTTTAATTGCCCATTTTCCCCAACGTATTCATCATAAATAGTGGCATACTTGTAATTTCTATTTAATACTTTATTATTGAAAATGGTATCATTCGTTTTCGCATCATAAAGCACATCACCAAAAACATAAACCTCTAAATGAAAGGCTTCATCTTGAATTCTTTTCAATTTAGGAATTGATTTGTTTTTATAATTAGCATTTAAACTCCCTTTTTTGTCGTAAACAACTTCATGCGTGTTAGCATCAACAATTGCTTTGTGTTCTTCATAAAATAAATGACCACCAATTGTAATTACTTCTGGTGTGAATTTTTCCAATTTCCCTTCTTTATTCTCATATTCAATTTGCATTAATTCTGTAATTTGAAGTTGTTTTGGAATTGCTCTATCTAACTTTCCTTCTCTACCCATGTTTCCATAAACTAAAAGTGCAGCACAAATGATACCCATTACTTTTTGTGAATCAGCACCACCATGACCCAATGAGAATGCAGCGGAAGAAAGTAACTGCAAGCGTTTGTGCATGTTTGCTTCCTTCAAAGCCGATGGTTTCTTGCCATATTTAATTTCAAACCAAATGTAAACGATGATAAAAACAGAAATCATTCCGGCAACTATATAAAGCATAATTGGTTTCATATCGATATATGTAATCATGTATTCCATCATTCCAATAGTTATTGCGGAAAGAATCAAAATAACCAACATTTTTTTCCAAAACGATCGTGAAATTGTAACCACAGCAATTAAGTAAGCGATAAAACCACCAATTAAAGGAGCAAGAAAAATAAACAAGACAACTTTAAGTATTTCACTTGAATTAATCACATCAAAACCAGCATGAGCAACAGCTGCGCCTGCGAAACCACCTATTAATGTATGGGAAGAGGAGGATGGAATGCCAAACCACCAAGTAAGTAAATTCCAAAAAGTTGCAGCGAGTAAACCTGCAAGTATCACCCATAAATCAATGAAATTATTGTCAACTGTTTTTGCAACTGTATTACCAACACTCATGTCGAAAACCCAGAATGCAATAACATTAAATGTTGCCGCCCAAATAACAGCTTGAAATGGAGTGAGAACTTTTGTGGAAACAACTGTTGCAATTGAATTTGCAGCATCATGAAAACCATTAACAAGGTCAAATAAAAGTGCAATTACAATAACTGTAATCAATAGATAAAACATGGAAAATGAGTGTTAAGATTTACAATTAAGCGTATTTTACAACAATAGATTCTATAACGTTTCCAGCGTCTTCACATTTATCTGTGGCAGTTTCCATCACTTGATAAATTTCTCTTCTTTTAATCAATTCTTTTGCATCAACATCTGATTCAAATAAACGCTCGATACTCATATCAAAAATATCATCAGCGCTATTTTCAATACTGTTGATTTTAATAACGCACTCAATTATTTTCTGAGTATTTTTTAAATTTCTCAATTCCATAACTGCTTCTTTAACAGCTGCAACTGCTTCTTTTATTGCCTCAGCTGTTTTTTGAATCCCTTGATCAGAAATCGGGTCAATTTTATAAAAGTTGATTTTTTTTGCCGCAGAATAAATATAATCAGCGATATCATCTAAAGCAGATGCCAAAGCATGAATATCTTCTCTGTCAAAAGGAGTAATGAAATTTCTTCCTAATTCAATAAAAATCCTATGTGTAACCTCATCATTTTTATGCTCGATATCTTCCATTTCCTTAATCAAGACAGCTCGTTTATTAAATTCTGGCTCATTCACAACTTGAACTAATTTCTTAGCTATATCTTGTAAATTATCACTAGCCTCTTCAAAAAGACTGTAAAACACTTTATCTTTTGGTAAAAAGTAACTTAAAATTCCAGACATATATTTAATTTAGAACAAATTTAGGTTTTAGAACTTTGAAAAATCAAATCAAGTCTTTTGTTAACATAAACATAACATTACTTTTAGTAAAATCTACCGTACTTAATTTTACTTCCAGCCAAAGCAATTCTTAAAATGACTTAATAACTCCTCAACTAATTTTGTAGAACATTTCAAAGTCTGCTCTGTTATTTACTTTATTGCTAAATTTGCAACGCTTTTTAGGATATAAAAATATGATAGAAACAGACATTATAATAATCGGTGCAGGTCCAGTTGGATTATTCACCGTTTTCGAAGCAGGACTTCTCAAATTAAAATGCCACTTAATTGATTCTCTTCCACAACCAGGCGGACAATGTTCAGAGATTTATCCAAAAAAACCAATTTATGATATTCCAGGTTTTCCTTCGGTTTTAGCAGGTGAATTAATTCATAATTTAATGGAACAAGCAGCACCTTTTAAACCCGGCTTTACGCTTGGCGAAGCAGCACTTTCAATTGAAAAAACAACTGATGAAAAATTCATTGTAACGACTGTAAAAGGAACCCAACACATTGCTCCAATTGTCATGATTGCTGGCGGTTTAGGCGTTTTTGAACCAAGAAAACCACCAATTTCAAACTTAGAAACGTATGAAGATAACGGGGTTGAGTACATTATAAAAGATCCTGAGTTTTACCGTGGAAAACGATGTGTAATTGCTGGTGGAGGTGATTCTGCATTGGACTGGTCTATTTATTTAGCGGAAAGAAAAATTGCAAGTGAGGTTATTTTAGTGCATAGAAGTAGTTCTTTTCGAGGACATTTAGATTCAGTTCAGAAAGTAATCGACATGGCTGGAACAGGAGCAATCAAATTAATAACAGAAGCGGAAGTTACAGGTTTAGCGGGCGATGGCAAAATTGAAAAAGTAATTGTAATGCATTCGAGAGACGGTGAAATCAATGTTGATGCTGACCATTTCATTCCTCTATTTGGATTAAAACCAAGTTTGGGCCCGATTGGAGGCTGGGGACTTGAAATTGAAAAAAATGCCATCAAAGTTGATACGTTAGATTATTCAACAAACATCCCCGGAATTTATGCAATTGGAGACGTGAATACGTACCAAAACAAACTCAAATTAATCTTGTGTGGTTTCCACGAGGGAACGTTGGCAGTTCAATCGGCATTTGCTAGAATTTACCCCGATAAAAAAAATATCCTGAAATACACCACTGTTAATGGTGTGCAAGGGTTTTAACAAAAAATAATCCATTTAAAGACAAGTGTGATTAACTCAGGTTTTTCACACTTTTCTTTTTTTATATTTGTCAAAAGAAATTATGCTCTCGAAAAAAACTAAATATGCCATAAAAGCACTGACTTGTCTTGCGAAAAGGTATGAGAGTAAAAGTTTATTAAAAATCGCTACGATTTCCGAAGAAGAAAAAATTCCACGTAAATTTCTTGAAGCGATTCTTGTAGAATTAAAAAATAATGGCTTATTGCATAGCAAACTAGGAGCTGGAGGTGGCTATTATTTAGCAAAACATCCCGATGAAATTTTCTTGTCGCACGTTATTCGTATTTCAGGAGGACCAATTGCAATGCTTCCTTGCGTCAGTCTCAATTTCTACGAACCATGCGAAGAATGCATAAACGAAAAAACCTGCGGACTAAACTTTGTTATGAAAGAAGTAAGAGAAGCGACAATCCAAATTTTAGCTAGAACGTCTATCGCAGATTTAGTCAAAAAAGAAGATTCCTTAAAGTTCTCATTAAATCAATAAAATTAAATTTAATCTACCATTATAGTAGTTTTTAAATATTTTCAAAACCATCGATTGTAATAGCAAAATAAATATATTTGCAACTTATTTAGTATTTAAACTACTTAATATATAGTTATTATATTCTATTTTGTTAAAACAACCTATACCTCTATTTTTTAATTTATCTACTAAATCGATTGCGATTATTGGGGGCGATTCACATGCGTTAGAAATTGCCATTTCGATTCTTGACTTTGATAATGAAATACAAATCAAAGTAGTTGCCTCTCAATTTATTGAAGGTTGGGATGCAATTGAAGCAAAATACAAAAACCTCAAATTAGTTGAAGCAAATTTTAAGTATCATTTGGTTGCTTTGGATGATTTAATCATTTTGACAAGTTCGGATGAAGAATTACTAGATGAGGTTTTGTTTTGGACTAAAAATAATAATAAACTATTATTTGCCAAAGAATTTCCAGAGCAAAGTGATTTTACACTAGGATCGATTGTAACCAAACGAAATCTCACAATAGGAATTTCTTCTAATGAAAAATCTCCAAGTCTTGACAAAAGAATTAAAGAAGTACTAGAGGATTCACTCCCAAATGAAATTAGCGAAAGCGTCGATAACCTAAATTCTTTAAAGGACAGTTTAAAAGGTGATTTCTCAAAAAGAGTTACGAAACTGAATAAAATCACACAACTTTTAGTAAAAAAGCACGATCGTAAGTGGCACGAAATAGATTACAAAAAAATAATTTTTCGTTTCGTTGGAATTATTTCCATGATGATTGCTGGACACATTGTACTTACGTTAGTAACACCAACTACAATTTGGAACACCACGAATTCATTGATTTCAGAATTAGACAGCTCCTTTCTTTATTTTATGCTTGGTGGTTTTATCGCCCAAATGATTGATGGTGCACTAGGCATGGCTTATGGAGTAAGCGCAACAACTTTTTTACTTTCTTTTGGTATTTCGCCTGCTGTAGCAAGTATGTCAGTTCATGCATCTGAAATTTTCACAAGTGGCGTTTCAGGTTTGATGCACTTGAAATTTGGGAATGTTCATAGTAAGCTCTTTAAAGCAATAGTTATTCCAGGTGTCGTTGGAGCTATTTTTGGGGCTTATATTTTAACAGAATTTGAAAGTTATTCAACTTATATCAAACCAATTGTCGGAGTTTATACACTCTTTCTAGGTTGTTTAATTATCTATAAAGTTCTTCGTAAAAATCAAAAAAGAAAACGCGTTAAAAATGCAGGATATTTAGCTGTTCTTGGAGGTTTTCTTGATTCTATTGGCGGTGGAGGTTGGGGGCCTGTCGTTTCCTCTACTCTAATTGCGAGTGGAAAACATCCGCGATTAGTGGTTGGATCTGTGAACTTAGCTGAGTTTTTTGTCTCATTAGCAAGTTCATTTACATTTATTACAATTCTTGGTGGTTCTCATTGGCAAACAATCCTAGGTTTAATATTAGGCGGAGTTTGTGCGGCTCCTATAGCGGCTTCATTATCGCGAAAACTAAATATTAAAGCAATGATGCTACTAGTAGGAATTGTGGTGATAATCGTTAGTTTAAGAATAATAATTATAGCATTAATGGCATAAAGCTTTACAACAAAAGACAGAATATTGGTCTAGTTTTGTAAAACTTGCGGAAAAAAGAGAGTATGGAAATTGATAACTATTTGGAATTAGAAAATTTATTGAAAGAAGTTGTTGGGAAATATGGAAACAATGCAGCGTTCTCAAGCAGTTTAAGTTATGAAGACCAAGTTATAACGCATGTAATATTCACTTTGAATCTACCTATAAAAGTTTTTACGCTTGATACGGGTAGAATGTTTCCAGAAACGTATGCTGTTTTAACAAGTTCAAGAGAGCGCTACGGAAAAAATATACATGTCTATTTTCCAAAACATGAAGAGGTTCAGGAATTACTGACATCTAAAGGTGTTTCAAGCTTTTATGAATCCATTGAAAATCGTATTGAGTGTTGCGCTATTCGAAAAGTGGAACCATTAAACCGTGCTTTAGAGGGAGTAACTTGCTGGATTACTGGACTAAGGGGTGAACATTCTGAAAATAGACAAAATTTATCCGCGTACGAATGGGATGAAAAACGAAATTTACAAAAAGTAAATCCTTTAATAAATTGGACGTTTGAAGAGGTGAAAGTGATAATCAAAAAATATACAATTCCATACAATGTATTACACGATAAAGGTTTTGTTAGTATCGGTTGTCAACCTTGTACGCGTGCCATCAATGAAGGAGAAAATTTTAGAGCTGGCAGATGGTGGTGGGAAAATAGTGAGAAAAAAGAATGTGGATTGCATGGGTGACAAACCAAGACTAGAAGTGACGAGTTTTAAATGATTCGCTACGGAGATGTGAAGAGTTCTAGTCCTACTAACTATCGGAGAAAAGTGAAAAAAGAGAATTGAGCAAATTATTGAGCTAATGGAAAGACACTCGAAGTTCTAAGCCGGAATTAGTTCCCCTTTGGAGGGAAGTTAGATAAAAGACGTTAAATTAAAGTTCAAAACAAGGACATAAAACAACATAAAAATGGATTATTTAGATCAATTAGAAGCAGAAGCAATCTACATCATGCGCGAAGTTGCTGGACAATTCGAACGTCCTGCTTTGCTTTTTAGCGGTGGAAAAGATAGCATTTGTCTTATTCACCTTGCTTTGAAAGCGTTTCGCCCAGGTAAATTTCCGTTTCCGTTAGTACATATTGACACTGGACATAATTTTAAAGAAGCGCTCGATTACAGAGATACCCTTGCTGAAAAAATTGGTGAACAACTGATTGTACGTTACGTAGTTGACACAATACGCGAGCGGAAATTAGTGGATGGTAAAGGTAAATTTCCAAGTAGAAATGGCTTACAAACTTACACGCTTCTCGACACAATCGAAGAGTTTGAGTTCGATGCTTGTATTGGTGGTGCGCGCCGTGACGAAGAAAAAGCTCGTGCCAAGGAACGTATATTTTCTGTCCGTGACGAATTCGGTCAATGGGATCCAAAAAAGCAAAGACCTGAATTATGGACTATTTACAACGGCAAAATCGACAAAGGCGAAAATGTGCGTGTATTTCCAATTTCAAACTGGACAGAATTAGATATTTGGAATTACATCAAACGTGAAAATATCGAACTTCCATCTATTTATTTTACGCATGAACGTGAGTGTATTTTAACTCCTCAAGGTCAATTGATGAATATCAACGAATTTGTAGAAATTGAACCAGAAGACAATGTGGTTTTGAAAAATGTGCGCTACCGAACAGTCGGCGACATGACATGCACTGCTGCCGTTGAATCAACAGCTTATACCGTAGACGACATCATTAAAGAAATTAAAGAAACTAAAATTTCCGAACGAGGCGCAACTCGAATGGACGATACACTCAGCGAAGCAGCAATGGAAGACCGAAAAAAAGGAGGCTATTTTTAAAGAACTGAAAACGGAGAGTGAAACACTAACTCTCAATTTTCAACTTTAAAAAATGGCGCAAAAAAAAACAGAAAATGGAAAGTGAAAACTAACGTACAGTTATCAACTTTCCGTTTTCAACTCAAAAAGATAGAACTAATAAAAAACTGAAAACGGAAGACAGAAAGTGAAAACTAACTCTCAACTCTCAGTTTTCAACTCAAAAAGATGGAACTACTAAAATTTTTTACAGCAGGAAACGTTGACGATGGCAAAAGCACATTGATTGGACGTTTATTATTTGATAGCAATTCGATTTCAACAGATATAATTGATGCGTTGACAAAACAAAGCAAGGCGAAAGCTGAAAATGCAGACATTGATTTGGCTTTGTTGACGGACGGTTTACGTGCTGAACGCGAACAGGGAATTACAATTGATGTAGCCTATAAATATTTCGTGACGGAAAAACGAAAATACATCATCGCTGATACACCTGGACATGCACAATATACACGCAATATGTTCACAGGCGCCTCTAATACCGATCTAGCAATCATTCTTATTGATGCACGAAATGGAATCACAGATCAAACCAAGCGCCACAGCATTATTTCAAGCATTTTAGGAATTCCCCACATTCTGATTTGCATCAATAAAATGGACTTGAAAAACTACGACGAAACGGTTTTCGAGACAATTAAAACTGATTATTTAGCATTTGCAGAACCGTTGGGGATGAAAAAGATTTCGTTTATTCCTGTGAGTGCTTTAACAGGTGAAAATGTAGTGAACAAATCAGAAAATTTCACCTGGTACGAGGGTGAAACCTTGTTTGAGTTTTTGGAAAATGTAGCAATTCCAAAAGAAGAAGCAAGCAACGAAACACGCTTTCAAGTTCAATATGTAATTCGCCCGCAAACACAAGAATTACACGATTACCGTGGTTATGCAGGTGAGCTGTTGAGTGGAACAATTCGCAAGGGTGATACGGTGCGAGTTTACCCAATTGATGCAACAACAACGATAGAAAAAATCGAGCAATTTGAAACAGAAATCGAAGAAGTACATGCTGGCGAGCCCATTATTTTGCATCTTTCATCTGATTTAGATATTAGTCGTGGAAGTACGTTTGCACTTGAAAATCAACTACCCGAAATCTCCAATGAAATAGAAGCAACCATTTGTTGGATGGATAACAAGCCATTTCAAAAAGGGCAAAAATTACTCTTTCAGCAAAATAGTTTTCGAGCAAAAGCAGCAATTAAATCAATTGAAGGAAAAATCGATATTCACACGTACGAATCAACAGAGGAAGTATCAGAAATTCACTTGAACGAATTTTGTAAAGTAAACATCAAAACAGCGGAAGTTGTGAGTTTTGATTCTTATTCAAAAAACAGAAAGACGGGTGCGTTTATTTTAATCAACGAAAACACAAATAATACAGTTGCAGCTGGGATAATTAGGTGAATCAAATTTCAACTGCAACTTCACCAGACCAACTTGAATTTCCATGTGCCTTCGTTTTGTAATCTTTCGCATTTCCCACTCTTAGCTATGAATGATCTGTGCATTCCAGTCCGACATAAAATTCTTGTTTTACAGCATTTTTGCAATTATTATAATGTTACTAGGTTTGGAACAAAAGACAAGAATCGTTAGAGGGAGAATGAGTGTGAATAGACTTCTCGAAATACCATTAAATTTTAGTGAAAGTATTACATTTTACACTTTTTACAAAAAGCTAAATGTCTAACATTAAGATTTAAATTAACTCCTTATCTATTCCAAATTTCCCAACTTTTAAGCGCTTGTTCCTTCAACATACTTTCGCCATTGAGAATTGTTGCGCCATTTTTTTCTGCTTCTGCTAGAAATTTAGTTTTCGCTGGATTGTAAATCAGGTCAATAACTAAATGATCTGCACTTAAGTATTGAAAAGGAAATTCAACACATTCATCACTTGTTGGGTAAGTGCCGACTGGGGTACAATTAACGATTACTTTACATGCATTTAGCATGTGTTCATTTATTTCTGAATAAGAAAAATGCTTTACCCGACCAGAAGGATTTTGAGAAATGTACAGAACATCAATTCCTATTTGTTTGAAAACATACTCTACCGCTTTTGCAGCACCACCAGTTCCTAAAATCAAAGCGCGCTCGTGTTTGAATGTCAAAAAAGGTTTGATACTTTGTTGAAAACCAAAGGCATCTGAGTTAAAACCTACGGTTTTTCCTTTTCTAAAAGCGATTGCGTTTACAGCGCCAATTTTTTCTGCGACTGGGTCCACTTCGTCCAAAAATGGAATAATTGCTGTTTTATAAGGTACTGTAACATTCAAACCTGAAAGTTGACCGCCTAACAAAGGTTTAACCATTTCAATCGTTTCCAATTCAAATAATTCGTAATTCGCTTCAATTGAATTTTGTTTAAAAAAACCCTTAAAAAACTCAGGTGAAAAAGAGTGTGATAGTGTTTTGCCGATTAGTCCGTAACGTTTCATTTTTGAATTTTCGTAAAAGTAGAAAAATATTCAGCAGTTTTAGTGGAGGAACTAAAAGCAAAAATTCAAATTTACGCAGTCTAAATGGAAGAGATGAACGACGTAATCTTATAATAACATAGTTGGAATATCTTTCAAATGTGAACTTTAAAAATCAACATTTTACTAAAAAGCAAGAAAGTATTTAATATCTACTTTAGCTTTAAAAGATCCGAATGAGACAGAATATTTTTAATATTAAATGCGAAATGGAAATTGCCCCAAAGGAACAAAAAAATAAACGACATGGCAGTTACGAATTCATAGATTTTTTACGCTGTTGTTTTCGCCGTCAGAAACCTTGAATACTTAATCACTAAAGCCATAAAAGGTGATTTATATCGATATATATTGAATTATTACCAAGCAGAAATTATTAATAATAAATGGCGTGCAAGATTAAATTCACATTTTTATGAATTGCAAACCAAACATAAACCTTTCTGATAATGGAAAAATAAATTTAAAGCTTTAGGGTTATGAATTTAGAATTTTCAGCTCATCAAATTCAAAATTGTTCCTTAAACTCCATCCATTTCTAATTCTATCTTATCTTTACGATGTAAAAAAATAAAAACTATGCAACGCTTTCAAAACTACGTTTTAGGTCAATGGGTGGACGGACAAGGAACAGAAACCAATCTTTATAATGCTATCAACGGCGATCAAATCGGAACAGTTTCTAGTGCAGGAATTAATTTTTCAGAAGTTTTGGAATATGGCAGAAAAAACGGTCATATCTTACGCAAAATGACTTTTCAGGAGCGTGGAAGAATGTTGAAAGCTTTGGCTTTATTTTTAATGGATTGCAAATCAAAATATTATAAAGTAAGTGCCTGGACAGGAGCTACTAAAGTAGATTCTTGGATTGATATTGAAGGTGGAATTGGAAATTTATTTGCCAACGCATCGTTGCGTAAACAATTCCCTGACTTACCTTATTACATAGACGGTGTTGCTGCGCCATTATCAAAAAACGGGTCGTTCATCGGACATCACATTATGGTTCCTCGCGAAGGTGTTGCAGTACATATCAATGCATTCAACTTTCCGATTTGGGGAATGTTAGAGAAAATCGCTGTTAATTTAATGGCGGGAGTTCCAGCAGTTGTGAAACCCTCAGAATATACAAGTTTCTTAACCGAAGTGATGGTTAGAGATATAATAGCGTCTAAGATTTTACCAGAAGGTGCTTTACAATTGATTTGTGGACTAGGTCGGGGATTGATTGATTCTGTTGACAGCCGAGATGTTGTAACATTTACGGGTAGCGCTGCAACTGGGAAAATGTTGAAAGCAAGTCCTCAAATCGCTGCGGAAAGTGTTGCTTTTAATTTAGAGGCTGATTCATTAAACGCAACTATCTTAGGAAAACATGCCACGCCAGGAACAGAAGAATTTGACTTATTTATTAAAGAAACGGTTAAAGAAATCACGATAAAAGCAGGTCAAAAATGTACAGCTGTGCGTAGAATTATCGTGCCTGAAGATTTAATCGATGAAGTTCAAAAAGGAATCGCTGCACGTTTGGCTTCTACAAAAATAGGAGATCCAAGTGTGGAGGGAGTGAGAATGGGCGCATTAGCTACACGTTTACAGGTGGAAAGAGTACGTGCAAGCGTTGAAAAATTAGCCCTTTCACAAGAAATCGTGTTCGGAAATTTGGATGAGTTTGAAGTGACTGGAGCGGATAAAAATACGGGTGCTTTTATGTCGCCTATTTTATTCTTAAACAACGATCCATTTAATAAAACCGACGTGCATGAAATAGAAGCATTTGGTCCAGTTTCTACAATTATGCCCTATAAAACAATTGATGATGCCATCGAATTGGCAAAAATGGGGAAAGGTTCGTTGGTTTCTTCCATCGTCACACCTGACAATAAAGAAGCACGTGAATATGTAATTGGTGCAGCGAGCATGCACGGACGAATTTTAGTGCTGAATAAAGACTGTGCGAAAGAAAGTACAGGTCACGGCTCACCGATGCCGCTGTTAACTCATGGTGGTCCTGGTCGTGCTGGTGGAGGAGAAGAAATGGGTGGAAAACGTGGCGTTTTACATTATTTACAGCGTACGGCAATTCAAGGTCATCCCACAACGATAACTGAAATAACACAACAATTTCAAGTTGGTGCCGCAATGCCAGAAGCAAATCCACATGTATTCCGTCAACATTTTGAAGAATTGGTAATTGGAGACACGGTTTTCACACACAAACATACAGTCACAGAAGCTGACATTGTAAATTTCGCCAATGTTTCAGGAGATAATTTCTATGCGCACATGGACGCAACCTCTTTGGAAGGAACTATTTTTGAACGCAGAGTTGCTCATGGATATTTCATACTTTCAAAAGCTGCTGGAATGTTCGTTGACCCGAAAAAAGGACCTGTTTTGTTAAATTATGGTTTAGAAGAAGCACGATTTATAAAACCAGTTTATCCAGGTGCAACAATCGGTGTTCGTTTCACTGTTAAAGAAAAAATAGATCAAGAAAAACGCACACCGGAAGACATCGCAAAAGGAATTGTTAAATTCTTAGTTGATGTGTATGATGAAACAGGCGAAACAGTTGCTTTGGCTACAATTTTAACGATGGTGAAAAAGTTAAAGGACGAGTAAAATTGATTTGACACATCGAACTGAAAATGGAAATCCACAAAGACGGAGAATGTGAAAAGTATAGAACTATAGTTACCAAGAAAATTACTTTTTGAGGCGTAAGTTAGCTTCATAGTTTGAAAATGTTTTGAAACCAAATCGAACTATACCACCCTAATTATTTTAGATTACTAATAAACCAACTCAAAAATTTACTTATTACCAAGCCAAATAATTCACCATGGCAAACCAAATTTCCAAATTAATCAATAGCTAAACCAACCAATTTAAGTTCCTCTTATCCTGAGTTTCAATCAAAAATGTATCTTTGCCCAAATTTTAAAATTTCCCTATGGCTAACACATCAGATATTCGAAATGGTTTGTGCATTCGTCACAACGAAAGACTATATCAAATAATTGAATTTCAACACGTAAAACCAGGTAAAGGCCCAGCGTTTGTTCGTACAAAAATGAGAAATATCGAAACTGCAAAAGTTATTGATAACACATTCTCCGCAGGTCATAAAATCGACGTCGTTCGGATCGAAAATCGGGAGTATCAATATCTTTACAAGGAAGTTGAATCGTATGTTTTCATGAATAATGAATCATTTGAGCAAATTAATATTCCAATGAAAATGATTGACAAACCAGGATTCTTGCAAGAAGGAATGATTGTAAATATCTTATTTCACGTGGAAGAAGAAGCGCCTTTAGTTGTCGATTTACCAATGTATATCATTTCTGAAGTGACATATACAGAGCCAGGTGTGAAAGGTGACACTGCGACAAACTCAATGAAACCAGCAACTATTGCTACAGGTGCAGAAGTAAAAGTTCCCTTATTTATCGATAATGGAGAAGTTATTAAAATTGACACTAGAACAGGAGTTTACGTAGAGAGAGTAAAGAACTAAACCGATGTTAAAATTGGAGAGCGAGTAGCGAAGAATTAGCTACTTTAATCCCTCTCAAAATTCTTCCGTTGAAGCGAAGACTTAAAACCCTGAAATCTTAAATCCTCCTTTTTGGTGGAATCTCCTAAAATCTTAAAACCCTTAAAAAATGAAAAATACAGCCTTATCCCATAAACACATCGAGCTTGGAGCTAAGATGGTGCCATTTGCAGGTTACAATATGCCAGTTCAATATGAAGGTGTAAATGCAGAACATGAAACGGTTCGCAATGCAGTTGGTGTATTTGATGTTTCGCACATGGGAGAATTTATTTTACGTGGTCAAAATGCTTTGGCTCTGATTCAAAAGTTCGCCTCAAATGACGCAAGTATTTTGGTGGATGGTAAAGCACAATACACATGTATGCCAAATGGCAAAGGTGGAATTGTGGACGATTTGATTATTTATCGTTTAAATGCTGAAGAATATTTTATCGTTGTAAATGCATCCAATATCGAAAAAGATTGGAACTGGATTTCTTCCTTGAACGATTTGGGTGTTGAAATGGAAAATGTTTCTGAGAATTATTCTTTGTTGGCAATTCAAGGGCCGAAAGCAGCAGAAGCAATGCAATCGTTGACAGACGTGAATTTGGCTGAATTAGTATATTACACATTTACACACGGTAAATTTGCTGGAGTTGAAAACATGATGATTTCTGCAACAGGTTATACTGGTTCAGGAGGTTTTGAAATTTATGTAAAAAACGAGGATGCCGAACATGTTTGGAACGAGGTTTTTAAAGCAGGAGAAGCATTTGGAATTAAACCAATCGGTTTGGCGGCAAGAGATACTTTGCGTTTAGAAATGGGCTTCTGCTTGTACGGAAACGATATCGATGACACAACTTCGCCTTTAGAGGCAGGGTTAGGTTGGGTTACAAAATTCACGAAAGAATTCACGGATTCTGAATTTTTGAAAAAACAAAAAGAAGAAGGTATTAGCCGAAAACTGGTTGCTTTTGAAATGATTGACAAAGGGATTCCACGTCACGATTACCCTATTTTAGATGCTTCAGGCAATGTAATAGGAAAAGTTACATCGGGAACCATGTCTCCAAGTATGAAAATCGGTATCGGTTTGGGGTATGTTACAAAAGCATTTAGTACTTTAGAAACTGAAATTTTTATCGAAATCAGAGGGAAAGGGTTAAAAGCTAAAGTGACGAAATTACCTTTCTATAAAAGATAAGTGAATTAAATTTTATGGTATTGTTTTTGTAAATGACCAGAAAACTTTAATTTTAAATAAAAATAAACACTTATGAAACAATTATTTACACTTCTCTTTATTGGTTTTGGCGGTTTTGGGTTTACCCAAAGTAATTTTACCGTTTTCAATAATGGAGGCCAACAATTTTATGTCGTTTTGAATGGAATTAAACAAAATTCTATTCCACAAACAAATGTTTCAGTTTCGGGAATTAAAAATGGCGGCTATTCCGTAAAACTGATTTTTGCTGACGGAAAAACTACTGACATTGATAAAAATTTCATGATTGATTCTCCAATGGACATCACATCGAAGGTGGCTTTCAAAAAAGGTAAAGGAAAATTGCAATTAGTGAGTATGGAACCAACACATGGTGCGTTAACTTCGGGAGCAGTTATTTACAGACCCGACAATAATGTTATTTTTTCAGATGCGCCAGTTATGAACGCTCCCGCACAAGTTTCTCCTCCAATAATAACCAACACAACAAATCAATCGGTTCCAACGAACACAAACGGAACAATCCAAATGAATCAAACGGAAACACAAACAAATATGAATACTTCCAATCAAGGAATTAATGGAAATATAAATATGAATATTGGTGTTAATGGGAATATGGGAACGAATGGAACAACGACCACTAATAGCCAAAACGGAAACGTTAACATGAACACGAACGTCGGTACAAATGGAATGAATGTTTCTGTGAACGACCCTACAAATGGCGAAAATATCAATATAAATGTTGGTTTCAATACGAACGGAACAAATACAGTAATTTCTGATCCAATGATGAATGGAAATGTAAGCATGAACGTGAATATGAACGGAACAAATGGAACGCAAAATACCAATTCAACTTCAACAGTCACAACTACTTCCTCACAGACTGTAAATGGTCAAACGACTTTCCAAAACGGAAGTACAACTACACAAAATAACAATGGGAATGTTACGATTACAACAACCGGAACGCCGAATACGACTGGTAATGTGAACATGAATACTAATACAAATGGAAATGTGAACATGAACACAAATTCTAATGGAAATGTGAACATGAATCCAAATGGAAATGTGAACACGAATCCAAATGGAAATGTGAACACGAATCCAAATGGAAATGTGAACATGAATACCAATCAAAACACATCGAATACGACGACTGTTGTAAACAACTCAACTACTAATTTTATTAATTGTACGCGCATGCTTTTAAACACTGATGAATTTATCACTGACTTAAAATCGCAATCTTTTGAGGGTGACCGCTTGGAAATCATCTATAAAGATTTGATTAAAACATGTGTGACGTCGGCTCAAGTTTACAAGATTTTAGAAACTATTACCTTTGAAGGAAGTAAATACGAAGTAGCACAATTTTTATATTTCAGAACAAGCGACAGACAGGTTTTAGATAGAGGGATATTGCCCCTTTTTACTTTCGACAGTACAAAAATAGACTGGAGAGAATTTGTAAGAAAGAATCAATAGGGTCACAAATTCAAATAATAAAATTCATTTAGTTCGCTAAGTGATTTTTTTTTTGAATCTGATTTTACAAATATTCATTCATATTCTTCAATCATTTCAAAATTTAAAACTACCTTAGAGCATTATGGAAATTTTTGACTCATTAGATCCGTTTTTGAGAACATTTTGGTTTATCGCTTTGCCGATTACTTTGGTTTTCATCATTCAAACTGCTATGACATTCCTAGGTATAGATGCAACGGAAGGTTTAGATGCTGATTTTGATAGCAACTTTGACGGTGGAGATGCACCTTTTCAATTATTTTCTTTGCGAAATCTTATCAACTTCTTATTAGGTTTTAGTTGGGCGGGGATTTCTTTTTTCAACACAATTCCCAACAAAACAGTCCTGACGCTTTTAGCTTTAGCAATTGGGGTTTCGTTCGTGTTAATATTCTTTTACATCATGCGTCAAATTCAAAAATTGGCGGAAGATAATACCTTCAACATCGAAGATACGATTGGCAAAAGAGCCGAAGTTTACCTTACGATTCCAGGTAAAATGTCAGGAAAAGGAAAAGTGGTAATTAGTATAAAAGGTTCTTTTCACGAACTTCCTGCCATGACTGAAAACCATCAAAAAATTCTTTCCAACGAAATTATTAAAGTCATCCGAGTTGAGAGCGACGAAATACTTATTGTAGAACAAATTTAATCTAACAACTATGTCACCAATTATTATGATTGCCGTTGCGGCTGTAGCACTTTTTGCCACAATCTCTGCCTTATTATCTCGCTACAAGCGTTGTCCTTCCGATAAAATATTAGTGATTTATGGTCGAACTGGCGGTACTTCTGCAAAATGCGTACATGGCGGAGGTGCATTCATCTGGCCCGTGATTCAAGATTATGCGTTCTTGGATTTAAAACCGTTATCCATTGAAGCAAATTTGACAAATGCACTGAGTCGTCAAAATATTCGTGTGGATGTTCCTTGTCGTTTTACGATAGCGATTTCAACGGAAACTGATAGTATGAATACAGCAGCAGAACGTCTGTTGGGATTAAGTTCAGAACAAATTCAAGAATTAGCAAAAGACATTTTATTCGGTCAATTACGCTTGGTGATTGCAACAATGACAATCGAAGAAATCAATTCTGACCGCGATAAATTTTTGGACAATATCTCTAAAAATGTAGATAGTGAATTGAAAAAAATTGGTTTGAAATTGATTAACGTTAATGTAACGGATATCAAAGATGAATCGGGTTACATCGAAGCTCTAGGGAAAGAAGCTGCTGCAAAAGCAATTAATGAAGCGAAAATTAGCGTTGCTGAACAAGAAAAAATTGGTGAAACTGGAAAGGCGGTTGCTGACAGAGAAAAAGATACACAAATTGCTGAAACACATAGAGATCGCGACGTAAAAATTGCTATAACACACAAAGACAGAGAAATTAGTATTGCATCTGCAATTAAAGACGAGTCCATTGGTAAAGCAGAAGCACAAAGAGACACACGTGTAAAAATATCCGAAGCCAATGCAATTGCCATTCAAGGGGAAAACGAGGCAAAAATTGCGATTGCAAACTCGGAAGCTTTAAGAAGAGAGAAAGAAGCAGAATCTTTGCGTATTGCCATCACGGCGGAGAAAGTTCAACAAGCAAAAGCATTAGAAGAATCATATTTGGCAGAACAAAAAGCAGAATCAGCACGTGCAGAAAGAGAACGTTCCACGCAAATAGCGAACGTTGTTATTCCTGCTGAAATCGCAAAACAACGTGCAATTATAGACGCACAAGCCGATGCAGAACGAATTCGTGAAAATGCAAGAGGGGAGGCAGATGCAATTTTTGCAAAAATGGAAGCAGAAGCAAAAGGTTTATACGAAATCTTAACTAAACAAGCCGAAGGATACAAAGCAGTTGTTGCAGCAGCAGGCGGAGATTCTACCAAAGCATTCCAATTACTAATGATTGAAAAATTGCCAGAATTGGTAAGAACGCAAGTAGAAGCCGTTAAAAATATCAAGATTGACAAAATCACTGTTTGGGATTCTGGAAACAACGCCGACGGAAATGGTTCGACAGCGAATTTTGTTTCAGGTTTGATGAAAACAGTTCCGCCATTAAATGATTTATTTAACATGGCTGGTTTGAATCTTCCTACTTATTTGAAAGGAAACGAAGAAGAACAAAAAGCAAGTGACTCTAAATCAGAAGGGAATTAATATTTCCTAAACTAAATTGTGAAAATGCTCGCTGCGAAAAATACTGTTCGTTTTTTAATTGCATCACTTTTAATCTTTGCTGGTCTCGGGCATTTGTTTTGGATGCGTATCGAATTCCAAGCGCAAGTTCCAAATTGGTTAGCATTAAATCCCGATTTTATCGTCGTTTCATCAGGCGTAGTAGAAATCATCTTAGGTTTACTTTTACTTTTTTGGAAAAACCAACGTGCGAAAATCGGTTGGATTGTCGTTGGATTTTTTGCCGTAATATTTGTAGGAAACCTCAACCAATATTTTCAAGGAATTGATGCATTCGGTTTGGATTCAGATTTGAAAAGATTGATTCGTTTACCTTTTCAACCTTTATTGATTGCAGGAATTTGGTGGGCAACGAAAGAAGAAAAAGTAAAGTATTGAGCTAAACTTGCAACTAATTTGACTTTTCATAAAATATAGTTTGAATAGCTGATTTCGTACCTTTATCAACAAAAAATAACTATTTTATCGCATTTTATCTTTCTTTTTCTTGAACAAAAAAAAACAAAAATCAAGGATTTGAAGTTAGTATTTTTCGTAAAACGTTGTTCGTTTTCTATTTACAATTCATCGCAAACTATTTTAACGCCTTTCCGAAACTAGATTTTTTTGTAATTATTCTTACAGAAATTCTCAAAATACACCCGTTCCGTTGCGATAATCATAAAATTCAGTGCCTATTGATTAGGCAATTAGTTTGTACTGTAAATCTTTGGTAATATAAACTAAAAATCCCTATTAATCCAGTGTGGATCGTTGTGATTTTCTTCGATTTTATCTTTGATGATTTGAATGCTTTTCGCCAAAATGAAAATATCTTGAGAACCAAATTTTTGCAACCATTCCCAACTTTCATCTTCGTGATCGACAGCTTTCGCAATATGGTACAATGTTTCAAAATTATGTTGCAATAACCATTGACCAGCAGGCTTGTTTCCTTCAGCTGCATTAATCATTGCCATCAAATGCGGATAACCATTTTCTACCAACCAATCACGTTGTTCGTCTTGCAAATAAATCGCCAAAATTGCCGCGTACAATTCTTTATATCCATTGTCATTTAACCACTTTTGCAAAGTTTCATCTCCTTCAATCGCTTTAGCCCAAGCCAAAATAACCAACGACGAATAGTTCATTGGTTTCATGGATACGTTTGTTGTTGGGACTGCTTGCTGAACAGCGGGTTTAAGCTCTTTTTTCTTCTTTTTAAATGGATTCCACATCAGGCGAAAAATAAATATGAAACAAAGATAGCAACGATTCCACCGATTATGTCACAAATTATCCCAGCCAAAGCGGCATAACGCGTGTCTGTGATTTTAACGGAACCAAAATAAACAGCTAAAACGTAAAATGTTGTTTCGGTACTTCCTTGAAATGTTGAAGCTAATTTTCCAACAAATGAATCTGGCCCGAATGCTGGATTTTGGTAAATTTCAATCATTAATCCACGTGCGCCACTACCAGAAAAAGGCTTCATAAAAATCACAGGTAAAGCATCTACAAATTCAACTGCGGTAAGCCCTGCTAATAAAAAACCATTTTTGATTAAGGTCATTCCGTCGGTGAAAGCACCAGAAGAACGAAACAACGAAATCGCTGCTAACATAGCAATCAAGTAAGGAACAATATTCAACGCCACTTCAAAACCACCTTTGGCACCTTCTATGAAACTTTCAAATAGATTTACTTTTGAACGAATAGCTAAACCAAAGAAGAACAATATAATTCCAAAAATAATCGTGTTGCTAACAACTGAAGAAATCACATCAATCTTTTCTGGAAAGGCATTTAGAGTGAATATTAAGCCAAAAACTAAAACTGTCAATGTTCCTAGATATAAAAATACTACTTTGTTTAATAAATTGATTTTTTGACGAATAGAAACATAAATTAACCCTCCTAAAGTTGCGAAAAAAGTAGTTATTAAAATCGGCAAAAAAACAGAAGAAATACTATTGGAATTATTGGCTGCACGTGCGGCTAAAATACTCACAGGAATGATTGTTAAGCCAGAAGCATTTAGCACCAAAAACATAATTTGAGCATTGGACGCTACCGCTTTATTAGGATTAATTTCTTGTAAATCCCTCATTGCTTTTAGCCCAAATGGAGTTGCAGCATTATCTAAACCAAGCATATTTGCAGAAAAGTTCATCATTATTGAACCCACAGCTGGATGGTCTTTCGGGATTTCAGGAAAAAGTTTAGAAAACAAAGGTGCAACAAGGCGCGATATCACTTTGATAGCTCCTCCCTCCTCGCCTATTTTCATGAATCCCATCCACAAACAAAGTGCTCCAGTCATAAAAATAGATAACTCAAACCCATTTTTTGAAGCTTCAAATAAACCATCCATCATTTTTTGAAGAATAGCAGTGTCTTGCCAAAAAATCAGCTTTGAAAATCCCATCACAATCGCAATGAGAAACATCCCAATCCAAATTCGATTCAATACCATGCAACGAATTTGCTGATAAATTTGTCACTTTTTTCATCGAAATTGGTTTTCTATTAACATACGTTATTGAATTACGAATCAAAACTTGTATTTTTAGAATCAAGAGTTTACGAGTGTGTACATTTGTTGCACTAAATTAATTGTTATGAAAACAGTATTTCATTCTGAAGCATCAAGAGGCCATGCGAACCACGGTTGGTTAAACGCTAAACATTCTTTTAGTTTCGCAAGTTGGCAAAATCCAGAACGAATTAATTTTGGAGCGTTGCGTGTCTTGAACGACGACATAGTTGCGCCTTCGATGGGTTTCGGAAAACATCCACACGACAATATGGAAATCATCACGATTCCTTTGAGAGGTGCGTTGAAACACCAAGACAGTATAGGAAACTCATCTTTAATTCAAGCTGGCGAAGTGCAAGTAATGTCAGCAGGAACAGGAGTTCAACACAGTGAAGTGAATGCGAATAATGAGGAAGAAATAAATTTATTTCAAATTTGGATTTTCCCAAACAAGCAGAATGTTACTCCTCGTTACGATCAAATAAAATACAACCAAGACGAGCTTAGAAATAATTTACTGCAAGTCGTTTCTCCAAACCCTGATGATGCAGGAACGTGGATTCACCAACGTGCTTGGATTCATTTAGCACAAATGGATACAGGAACAAAAATAGAATATCAACTCAAAGAAAACGGAAACGGCGTATATATATTAAACATCGACGGTATATTTGAAATTGCTTCCCAAACATTAGAAAAACGCGATGCTATTGGTGTTTGGGAAACGGAGTCGATTATAATAACTGCAAACAAAAGTGGTCGTTTGTTGTTGATAGAGGTTCCAATGATTTTAAAAAACTAAAAAATGAAACATAAAATAATAGAAGATTTATCTTGGCGCTATGCCACGAAAAAATACAATCCTGAATTAAAGATTTCAGACGAAAACATTTCAATTATAAAAGAATCTTTGCGTTTGGTTCCAACCAGTTATGGTTTACTTCCTTTGAAATTTCTTTTCATTGAATCAAAAGAATTAAGAGAACAATTACGAGCAAAAGCTTGGGGACAAGGTCAAGTCACAGATGCATCTCATTTATTGGTAATCTGCGCTTATCCTACTTTAGATCACGATTATATTGACGAGCACGTAGAATTAACGGCAAATACACGAAATATCGAAATGAGTTCAATTCAAGGCTACGGGAATTTCGTTAAAATGAAAATTGGTGAAATGGAGTCGCATAATCAAACAAGTTGGAATGAAAGACAAGCTTACATTGCTTTGGGTCAATTGATGCACACGTGCGCGACCTTGCGCATTGATTCTACGCCTATGGAAGGATTTGAACCAGAAGCATTTGATGAAATTTTGGGTTTAAAAAAAGACAATTTAAAATCAGTTTTGATTTGTGCTATGGGCTATCGTTCAGAAGAGGATGGAATTCAGCATTTGGCAAAAGTAAGAAAAAGTCAAGAGCAGTTATTTGAAGTGAGGTAATTTCAAATTTTTCTTACATTCGTTCATAAAATCCTTTCCACAAGTTCGCTTTTTACTAAAATCAAACTAGGAAGTAAAAAATTAATTCGTAATACTGAGGGAATGGCAACTGCTGGAAATTAACGATTCTAAGTTTGCAATTATAACTAACAATAAGAGCTTTTGCAATTAATTATTAGCAGTTACAATATCCTAATAACTCCCTAAGTAGCGGCGCAAAAACCACTCTCCTGCAAGAAGAACGAATAGCAATAAGAAAATCGAAAAATAGTCCATTAAATCGTTGAAAGCAGTTTCTTCGTATTGTACGTTCACGATATCGTCGCGTTTTTCGATAGCTGACAAAAGGGAACCGTATTGGCTTAATTTGTAAAATTTACCGTTCGACTGTTTTGCTAATTGTTTCATCACACCGTGATTGGCGGTAGTTTCAGACTTTTCAATTTGAATGTCTTCTACTACAAAATAACCCTGCTTTGTGTATGCTTTACCGTCGTAAGCTGTTTTAGCTGTCCAATTGTATCTGCCGGCTTTCAATTTTCCTAAAGAAATCTTGTAAGAAGAACCAAAAACACCAAATTGGGATCGATACACTTTACCATTTTCAGCTGTCACTTTCATGTCAATCAATGGTTTAGTAATCGGCTCAAGTGAAGCATTATAAAACGAGGCATTCACAATTACGTCCTCATCAATCGTAAATCTTTTTTGAAATTCGACGCGCAAACCAGCGCCTTGTTGCTTCACTAACAAATAGTTAAACACTTTACTCCATAAATCTTTAAAAGCGTCGTGGTTGCCACTTCTAACAAAATCATTCAACTTCCAACGCCACAAACCTTCACCGTATAGCACTCCAAAACGTAAATTATTTTGTTGTTGAAAAAATAAAAGTGGTTCTTTCTTGCGGATTTGTCCAATCCGTTGAAAAAGCAAAACCTCGGCATTTCCATTAATTTTCAGGCTACCGAATTTACTTTTCAGTGGCGGATAATAAGTGAGAGCATTTGATACTTGATCATCAATTTCAAAAGAAGAAAAGGTTGGATTTAAAAAAGCTTGGTTATCGTCCGTTTGATTTCCAACTGATGCCGTAATCCCTAAATTTAATTTGGAAAGAATTCCATTAGTTGTGTTTGGACCAATAATGTAAAATAATGGAATCTTCTTTGATTGTATAGCATCTAAAGTAGTTTGATCGAAATTTGAACCTGGTTCGTGCCAAATCACTAAATTCACTTTATCCAAGGATTTATTCCAATCTTTTATCAAAACACTTTCTGATTCGATATTTTCATTTTCATCCAAAACGTCTTTCAACGCAGCAATATCTGGGTGGGGCGCGCCACCTAAAATCAACACTTTACTGCGTGCATCAATTACTTCGATATAAAAAGTTCGGGTATTGTTTTTCAGCGTGTATTCATTTTCTATTCCCTCCAGTTTCACCGTGTACGTTTGAAAACCAGGTTTTGTAGCATTGAGTACAAAATTAGCCTGTTGAAAATCCCGTTTCCCATTTTTGTATTGAACAGTTTGACTTCCGACTTTTTGACCATTTTGAAAAATAGAAATTGTTACCGAACGTGCACCAATTTTAAATGCTTCTAAATCAACCTGAACTGGAAAATCATTTTTCAAAAAAGCGATGTCGTTCACTGAAATATTACGAATTAATTGATCTTTCTTAGGTGTTGTGTCTCCAACAGCTAAAGTAAAAACAGGAGTTAGACTAATCTTTTCAGCTGCATAGCTTGGATTTGCACCTACATTGTAATTACCGTCCGAAATAAAGGCAACTCCACCAATATTTCTATTGTAATAATCGCTATTTATTTTTTCAAAACCCAACTCTAAAGCTGAACTGTTTTCCTTGAATTTAGGCGATTCACTATTTACTTCTGAACCAACTGTTAATACAACTAATTCGAAACGCTCAGTAAATTTTTCTTTCAATTTTGCTAGAAAGTCAGAGGTGTTTTTCTTCACACTTAAACTGTCTTTGTAGTTGAGCATAGAGGAAGAATTATCTATTAAAGCAATAAATATTGGTTTTTCTTCTCTGTAATTAAGCGACTGCAAAATAATGCCAAGCAATAAAATACCGATTAGTGCCAAGGAGGAAAATCGAAGAATCCGTAAAAGCCACTGAAAGCCAAGTTTTAATTCCGCAAACCAACCTTTATTTTGATAGTGAAAAAGCGTAATTCCAGCTGCAACAAATAGAATTGGAAGTAGCCACCAAAATGAAAAATCAGAAATTAGATGCATCGCTTCAAAAATAGTTAGAAATCAGAAACCAAACCCTATAAAACTAAAGGCAAGCGATAAAAATTGTACTTGAATGAGAAGAAAGTGTCAATTTCTAAATTTAAGATGAATTAGCTTCTACATTTAGCTTAAATTCTTTCAATTAATTTAAAACCAATAGTTGATTAAGAATTAGAAGAGCATCTTTTGTTTTTAGTTAAAGATTGCGCAAAAAGCACCTCTTATTTTTCTTTTACTTTTATGTAAATCACTTGGTCAAGCGAACAATAACCATAAAAATCAATTGACAATCTGAAATGAATTAGGAAAATTTTGAATTGGTTAAAATAAGTGCAAGCGAAAAAAAAGGCAAAGATTCGATTCACGTATTGAAGGCAGAAACACTAATATAATTAAGAATATAAGGAACGGAAGGTTATAAAATTATTAATTCTGAAATTTATTCAAGAATTAGTTGTGTGAATTAGAATCCTGATTTGAATCTTTTACGTGATAATTGAAGTAAAATTAATGTCCTTGCACATGTCCTTTTCCACCTTTTGGAATAGCTAAAACCCAAGTGTAATAACCTACAAAGTGACTTTGAAAGTAGCCCATTTTGGAAACCTCGTACTTTGGAAAGTAGACACGGTTGATTGCTTTTAAACCATCCACTCCTATTTGTGGCGCTACTCCGTCTTGCTGGCACGGCTTATTTTTACCTAAACCTTCAAGTTTTGCCCCATATTGCCAAACCTCTCGCCATTCGTTCTGTTGGATTTTTCCAGAAGAAGCGTTTTCTGGAGCTAAAATATAACAAGCACCAAATTGAATTTTACCCCGCAATTCCTCAATAATCCCTAAAGAATAAGCGTATCCCATACTGTGTGAAACAATATAAAGCGTGTCGTTCTGAGATTGATTTGGTAATTCATTTAAAATTTGATTGAGGTTTTTACCTGCTATTCTCCCTTGCTTTTTTCTGTAATTGAAACCATTTTTATTTGGCCTAGTTGCCAATAAATCGAGTGTATTTACTTTTTTATTTCCTGCAATAGTTGTTTGGTAACAGGTGTGTTTCTTCTTCAATTTACAAGGCTTCGGATAAATACCTGAGTTAGTTGTGAAATTCACCAATGAACCATGGTTAGAGGTCGAAACGGAATGATGCCCATCGGCATACCAAACTTCTCCTGGATTGATGCGATTTTGAAACAATAAATCAATTGAATTCCAAGGTCTCCAATAATTGTAACGGTCATAGCTATACAAATAGTTTTTTGAGTTTGGATACTCGGTTCCTTTGTTTTGAATATCGGTTAAATTCTGTTCAAGTGAATTGCTAATCGAAACAGGTCGGTAGCCATTAACGAAAACCAATATTCGCTTCACTGGATCTAAAATCTTAAAACGATTACTCAAATCAACGCCTAAATGGTTGTAAACGCGCTCATTTATGATTTTACCAGAACTATCTCTCTCTCTAAAAACAAGGTAATGACTTTTGGCATTGTGCACTAAATTTTTAGAATTTAATTCTAACCAATTACTTGAGTTAACAAACTTTGCTTTAAATTTTACGTCACTTTTAAAAATGTCGAAATACAATACTTTATTGCGCTTTAAAACATACCAATCTTGATTTCGGCGTTGAAAAATGTAGCTACTTACCGTATGATTAAAATGCTTTGTAAACAAATCTTTATTGTTCATCTCAGACATAAGTTCTTTAATAGTAAATCCTTTAAAATCCTTTAATCGATGTGTTTTTACAATGCTATTTTGAAAAAACCAATCGACAAGCCAAAATGCAAAATAAACCAAGGCAATTGAAGCTAGCCAAGCCAACCATTTCAAACTTCGCAAAGATTGACGCTTAAAAAACCCCTTTTTTTCAGTCAATCGCTTATTAATTTTTCGCCTTATGATAAATATTAAGACAATTGCAAGCGCAATCCCAATCAGGTGGAGCAAACAAATCGTTTTGGTGAAAACTTTAAACAATGGATTGAAAAACACATTGTCGATTTTTACGTAATACGTTAAATAATTCCGTTTAAAAGGCCTTAAAATTCCATTCGTTGGATTTAGACTATCGACTTCAAAAAATCCGTTTTTATCTTCTTTCCAAAAATAGTAAGCATTCAGACCATTATTAGTTCGAACAAATTCGTAATCATCAAATAATGAGAGTGTAATTGGATTTTTTCTTAGCTGTAAACATTGTTCCCAAGTCAACCCGAAACCCATTTTAGGGAACATAATATTAGTAGAATCTAGTGACTGTTGTAAACCAAAAGACGAGCCGATGTGGTAAGCGATTGTTTTTAAAAAAGTTGAATCCTTTCCATTTTTAATAAAAACTAATCCTTTTGTTGGAACTGAATAAGCTCTAATTTGCTCGTTGGTAAAACCTTTTATTATGAAAAAATATATTGCGTTAGGATTTTTACTTGGGAAACTTTTAAAGTATTTGTCTCGCATGCTTTTCATTTCTCTCGAAAAACGCATGCTATCAATCGGGGGATTAGACCAAAAATCCGTTTCCAAATCCTTCTCTCTGCGATAAATAGGTAACACATAAGAATTGATGCTAATTCTACTTTTCAAAAATAAAGATTCAATAGCCGTTTGAAAGCTTTTATCCACTTTTACGTCCACAGGAATAAAATAAACACTTATATTTTTTCCTGTAAAATTACCTTTGGAAAAAATAAGTGAATCATTTTCTTGTGCAACTACAGTTTGAGTTGTGAATCCAAAAAAAATAAGCAGTAAAAATAAATTTAACTTCCTGAAAGAGAAAGATAAAAAATTATAGGTGCATAAAGTTTTTCTTTGCCAAAAGTTCGTCTTCTGACTCTCTGTAATCAGGATCGTCAACGCAACAATCAACAGGACAAACGGCGGCACATTGAGGTTCATCATGGAATCCAACACATTCTGTACATTTTTCATGGGCAATAAAATAAACGTCCATATTTACAGGTTCAAAGGAGTGATCTGCTAAAATTTCATCACCGTTTAGGGTATTAACAATACCTTTCAAAGTCGTTCCATCCGAAAATTTCCATTCCGCTCCTCCTTCGTAAATTGCATTATTTGGACATTCCGGCTCGCAGGCTCCACAGTTGATACATTCGTCAGTTATCGTAATTGCCATTTTCTGAAACTATTTTTTTTGCAAATATAAGAACGCTTAGTGGATTCCTTTGTTCATTTTAGTAATAATTGGGTAAAACTTATTTTAAAGCGTTGGAGTTAAATTACAATTTTTGGTGTAATAGACAAAATAGTTGGTGATTTTGATTAATTTTTTCCAAGTTAACAAAATAGTTGGTGTTTATTTTTCGGCTTATTTATCCTTCCATCGTATCAAAGTTTGGTAAGTACTTAAAATTGGATTGCTTCCCATCTAAAACCCCTTGAATTCGTTATATTTCGTTCGTTGAGCCTTGAACGGTTTCCTTTCGTTGATCCAGTTCTTTTCTCCGATGTACAATCCTGACGGCTTCTTAATTGTTTTGCCTTCAAAACGGATGAGGTAGTTTAATGTATATTTCCTTTTGCATTTAGAGTTTATCATCTCGAAGCTTTGGCAACTCATACCTAGTTTGCAATAATGCCATTTTGAATAAAACTAATCCATCATAAGATGAAGCGTCTATTACAATTGCTCCTTTTTGGTAATGCTTACTGATGACGTTAGAAATTTGCCTCCAATCCACGAGGAGATTTACTTGATTGAAAAACTCTTACTTAATTTTCCTTTTCTCAACCATAAAATCTGCAAAACCTAATTTCT
>Ga0105050_10000308_pt1 | contig 72685 bp, 73 predicted proteins | sample FRY01_FD_78088 | JGI IMG/M metagenome (GOLD analysis project Ga0105050, IMG submission 78088) | Freshwater microbial communities from Lake Fryxell liftoff mats and glacier meltwater in Antarctica - FRY-01 | ecosystem: Environmental > Aquatic > Freshwater > Ice > Glacier meltwater ... | reverse complement strand
GAATCCAGCCAAGGTGATGAATTGGAACTTGTAGCCCATGGCACCCAACTCTCGCTGAAACTTGGCAATGGTGTCATCGTCCAGATTTTTTTTCCAGTTAAACGATGGCGAGCAGTTATAAGCCAAAAGCTTGCCTGGAAACTGACGGTGAATGGCTTGAGCGAACTGGCGTGCATAATCCAAGTTGGGCGTGGCCGTCTCGCACCAAATCAAGTCAGCGTAAGGCGCATAGGCCAAACCACGGCTGATACCTTGCTCAATGCCTGCACGGGTACGGAAAAAACCCTCAATCGTGCGCTCACCGGTCAAGAAGGGACGATCATTGTCGTCAATGTCACTGGTTACCAAGTCCGCCGCATCTGCGTCGGTTCTAGCCAGCAACAAGGTCGGTGTGCCTGACACGTCAGCGGCTAGACGCGCAGCCACTAACTTACTCACGGCTTCACGTGTTGGCACCAAAACCTTACCGCCCATGTGACCACACTTCTTAACTGAGGCCAATTGGTCCTCAAAGTGCACGCCGCTGGCACCAGCGTCAATCATCGATTTCATCAACTCAAAGGCGTTCAACACGCCACCAAAACCGGCTTCGGCATCAGCAATAATCGGCGCCACAAAATCCACATAACCCACATCACCTGGATTTTTTCCTTCCATCCACTGGATCTGGTCCGTGCGCAGCAAGGCGTTATTAATACGACGCACCACTTGCGGCACTGAATTCGCAGGATAAAGCGATTGATCAGGGTACATTTCGCCAGCCAAATTGGCATCACCAGCCACTTGCCACCCCGACAAATAAATGGCTTTCAGGCCCGCTTTGATCTGCTGCATGGCCTGATTGCCTGTTAAAGCGCCGAGCGTATTGACAAAGGGCTCGCTATGCAACAAGTCCCACAACTTTTCTGCGCCTTGACGAGCCAGCGTGTGTTCGATGGCGCGCGATCCACGCAGACGAATCACTTCTTCAGCGCTGTAGTCACGCTTGATACCTTGCCAGCGGGGGTTTTCTGCCCATTCTTTTTGCAGCGCACGAACAGCATTTTCACGGTTACTCATGATGAAACTCCTTTTGTGATTAGACTATTGAGGTGACTTTGGATAACTAAAATTGGGACACCATGGACTTAAGTCTACCGATTTGCTGCAGGGCACAACACTCTTATGTCTTATATAAGATTAAATAAATATCTCAATATAAACATATAGATACAAATCATTTTTTGTAATATGAAACGATATTTAATCTTGTGAAATGACAGATTGCGGCACCGCATCAATTTATTTCACATTATGAAATCACAGTTTCGCTTAGTGAAAACCAGCCGATTACAATTGAACGAATTACCACTTCTTTGAAAGCCAAGCCATGAACGCTGCCCCCCCGAACACAACGCTTGAAAATGATGCGTCGCTGCCCTTGGGCAAAAAAGTCAGTTACCCCCGTGACTACAATCCAACGCTGCTATTTCCCATTGCTCGGGCGCAAGGCCGCGCGCAAGCGTACGCCTTAGCGCAAGCCGTAAAGCTGCCTTTTATCGGCTGGGACCTTTGGCGTGGCTACGAGTTGTCATGGCTCAAGCCCGGCGGGCTACCCGCCACCGCTATATTGAAGGTCTGGGTGCCTTGCGACAGTCCATTTATCGTAGAGTCAAAATCATTTAAATTGTATCTAAACAGCCTAAACCACAGCGTGTTTGCTGACACCGTAGCGCTGCTTGACTGTTTAGAACGAGACTTAAACCATGCGGTTGGGGCCAAAGTGCGGATCGCGTTGGTGCTGCCTGCTGAATTTGAGCAAGAGCCCATTGAAGAGTTACTCACGGGTTGTTTGGATGAGCAATCCTTGGCGATCACAGACTACCAACCAAATGCTGATTTGCTTAACCATTGCACAGGTACAAATATCAAGACAGAACACGTCTTCTCGAGACTACTGAAATCCAATTGTCCCGTCACTGGACAACCCGACTGGGCGACGTTGCACATCGGTTACCACGGCCACGCCATTGATCATGCCGCCTTGTTGAAATACATCGTGTCGTTTCGGGATCACCAAGGTTTCCATGAGCAGTGCGTAGAGCGCGCCTTTTGCGACATCATGGACCGATGCCAACCACAATCGCTTTCGGTATACGCGCGATACACGCGCCGCGGTGGCATGGACATCAACCCGTGGCGCGCCACGCCAGGTACTGAACCACCTAACTTGCTGCGTAGCGCTCAGCAGTAGGCGCACGACGACTGGCTCGCCCAATCTGGGTGGCTAGGATTGCGGCGCCCATAAACGCCACAGCGGAACCAACCCACGGACCACGCGTCCACCCACTATCAAGTAACAAACCAAACAACAACGGGCCTAGGGCTGAACCGACGTCCAAGCCGGCGTAAACCAAGCCATAAACCGACCCAACAGACTGCTTGGGTGTGACCTTGCGAACCATCATGTCGCGCGATGGTGCAGACACGCCAGAGAAAAATCCAGCAAGCACCATCACAAGCACCACCAAAACCACTGACAGCCATCCAGAGGCCAAAAGCAAGAACATGCCCGCTGCCAAGACCAAGGCGGTCAAAACGACATATTCCGTCTTTTCTGTGACGTTGACCAAAAACCCACCCGCCAGCATGCCAATGATTTGACCCAGCATGTAGCCTGACAGCACAGAGCCGGCCAAGACCGCTGTCATGCCGTACAGGCTACCCATTAAAGGAATTGTGAAACTTTGGACGGAAGAAAAGGCAATCGTGGCACAGCAAAAAAATAAGAACGCGCCCCACAAAGCGGGCGAGGCCAACAATTGTTTTAGCGTTGCAAAAACGTTCACTGAAACCATGGGTGGGCCGCCCATCGATGAACGGGTATGCTGCTGTCGTTGCCGAGCCCGACTGCCCTCAACTTGCAGGTAAGAGCGACCCAAAACAATCACAACCAGCACCGCCAACATCAAAATTGCCACACCAAAAGCTGCCTCACGCCAACCCAAGATTTGAGTTAGCCCGACGACAAAGATAGGCGCCAAGGCCCAACCGACTGTGCCCGTTATGTTGTGCACACTAAACGCATGACCCATTCGAAGAGCCGAGACTCGGTGATTCAAAATCGAAAAATCAGCAGGATGAAAAACCGAATTTGCAACGCCCCCAACCATGGCTGCAAGCAGTAAGGTGCCCAACCCGGTCGCGGTTGCCAACAGCACCGCTGCCACCACAAAACCGGCCACCCCGAACCACAAAATGGGACGCGGACCCACGCGATCAACGATAAAACCCGCAGCCACTTGGCAGAAACCCGAGACCACGAAAAACATCGTCATCAAAAAACCAAGCTCAGCAAAGTCCAGACCGAAAGCGACACCGAGCGGCAGAAATAGGCTTGGTATGACCAATTGAAAAAAGTGTGAACTGCCGTGTGCACAACCGACAATGGCAATCGTCATCCAATCGCGCTTTTGATCGGATGGTGGCAAGGCGGGTGCGTTGGGTTTAAAGCCGCTGTCTAAGGTCGCTGATTGGCTCATGAACGATCATTCCGGCAAGGGTTGCTATGTGCGAGCCTCAATCTCTGGCCACGCTTTTTTGAGATAGTAGAGCATTGACCATACCGTCAACAAGGCCGCCCCTACAATCAAAACCTGACCAATCACCAAAACCGGCAAATCAAACCAGTCTTGATAATGTAGCAAACAAGGAATCGCCACCATTTGTGCGGCTGTCTTAAATTTACCCAGCCAATGAACTGCAACACTGGAGCTCGCGCCGATTTGTGCCATCCACTCGCGCAAAGCTGAAATGGCGATTTCACGACCGATAATCACCAAGGCGATCAAACTGCCGACTCGATCAAGGTGCAGCAACACCAAAAGAGCGGCACAAACCATGAGTTTGTCGGCAACAGGGTCAAGAAAAGCACCAAACGAAGAAGTCTGGTTCCAGCGCCGTGCCAGCCAACCGTCAAACCAGTCGGTTAAGGCAGCCAGAATAAACAACCAAGCGGCGATGGCATCACGAAGTGGTGGGGAAAGTAAAGCTTCGGGCAGGTAAAACAGCCCAACAAAAAATGGGATGATGGCTATGCGTAGCCAAGTTAAAGCGATGGGGATATTCAGCGGCATGGGGTATATGCTACTCGAGAACTGTCCGCTTAGGCTTGATGGAGCACATCGTAGATTCGCCGGGCCAGTTCTGGAGAAATGCCTTCAACAGCGGTGAGTTGCTCGACGCTTGCCGAACTCACGCCACCAAACCCACCAAAACGATTTAACAACCGCTGCCGGCGCTTGGCGCCCACGCCTTCGATATCCTCTAGCCACGAAGACTGCCGGGCCCGAGCCCGCTTGATGCGCATGCCGGTGATCGCAAATCGGTGCGCCTCATCGCGTATCTGTGCAATCAACAACAATGCCGCTGAGGATAAGCCCAATGCCACTGGCTCACGGGCATCAGCAAACACCAAAGTTTCTAGACCCGTTTTACGGTTTTCGCCCTTGGCCACACCCACCAAACGAACGATATCAAGACCATACTCTTCAAAAACCTCTCGGGCCACCGAGATTTGACCCTTGCCACCGTCAATGAGCACGAGGTCTGGCAGTTGAGCATCCCCGTCGGCCACTTTGGCATAACGGCGCATCAGCACCTGTCGCATCGCCGCATAATCATCACCTGGGGTAATACCGGCAATGTTGTAGCGCCGGTAGAGCGACGGTTGCATGTCATGCTGGCGAAACACCACACAGGAGGCCTGTGTGGCCTCACCTGCGGTGTGGCTGATGTCAAAACACTCAATGTGCAGGCCGTTCAGTGACTCTTCATCAGTGTCCAAACCCAGCGTTTGAGCCAAAGCCAATGTTCGTGACTCACGTGCGCCACCTTCAGATAGTGCGCGTGCCAGTGACCGGGCGGCATTACGCGCGGCCTGCTCTAACCAAGCGCGTCGAACACCTTGAGGCCGCGTTAGCAATCGTGTTTTGGTTTTACCCGCCATGGCCAGCAAATCAATCAACGCCTCGTCGGCCGGCGCCGTTGATGTCACCACAATGCCTGGCAATGTGTGATCAACATAGTGCTGCGCCAAAAAAACCTCAAGAATGTCGGCAGGCGTATCCCCATCGGTGTGCGACGGAAAAATAGCCCGATCACCCAAGTGCCGCCCGCCACGCACCATGGCTAAGGTGACACAGGCTTTGCCAGCCTCCATTGCGATTGCAATCACGTCGGTGTCTTGACCGTCGCTTTCTTCCATGGTCTGTTGCTGCAAGACACGCGACAACGCATTCATCTGATCCCTTAGTTGTGCGGCCTTCTCAAAGGCTAGCGCCTCGGCAGCCTGTTGCATGCGTTGCTCAATGTCAGTGAGGACTTGTCGCGTTTGACCCTTCAGAAATTGGGTCGCACGCGCGACATCTTGAGCGTAGGCTTGGGGGGTAATGTGATTCACACACGGCCCCGAGCAGCGATTGATCTGATAGAGCAGGCAGGGGCGTGTGCGGTTAGCGTAGACAGAGTCCTCACAGGTGCGAAGTCGAAACACCTTTTGCAGCACCTGCATCGTCTCGCGCACGGCCCAGGCGTTGGGGTAAGGGCCAAAAAACACACCTTCCCGTTGCGTTGAGCCACGGTAATACAACATGCGTGGCACGGCGTGGGCTGTAACCATCAAATAGGGGTAAGACTTGTCGTCTCTGAACAGAATGTTGTAGCGTGGCTTTAATCGCTTGATCAGATTGTTTTCAAGTAATAACGCCTCGGTTTCTGATGGCGTGACGGTGACTTCAACCTGCACAACCCGTGCCACCATGTGCGCGATGCGTGGGCCATGACCTGTTTTTTGAAAATATGAGTTGACACGCTTTTTGAGGTCACGGGCTTTACCCACGTAAAGCACTTCACCTTTCGCATCAATGTGCCGGTAGACTCCAGGCAAGTGAGGCAGACCCGCCAGGAATGTTTTTAGATCAAATGCCGCTTCAGGCTCGCTCATCCAGTGTCTTTACAGCGCTGAGAGCCTGTTGATAGGTTGGTGAAACCATTAAAACATTCCAGCGCATGGCCTTCACTTTGGGCATCAAGCGCTCAACCCTCGCGACAGACTCAACAGCGCTCTCGTGGGTCAATCGGTGTAACAACTCGTCGGCCAAGTCCGGACGATTGCAAACAAGTACCATGTCGCAACCCGCCCCGAGCGCAGCCTGCGCGCGCGCAGTGATGTCGCCCGCCACGCGCGCACCTTCCATGGTGAGGTCATCAGAAAAAACCACACCGTCGTAGCCCAAGCGCTGTCTCAATATCTCTTGAATCCAGCACCGGGAGAAGCCGGCTGGCTGATCGTCCACTTTGGGATAAATCACGTGTGCCGGCATCACTGACGGTATCACCATGTTGCCCAACCACATATAGGGAGCAGCATCCTCTTTCAAAATGCGCGTGAGCGTGCGTGGATCGATGGGAATGTCATGGTGCGAATCTTGAGTCACGGCGCCGTGACCGGGAAAATGCTTGCCGCAAGATCCCATGCCCATCATTGACATGCCTTGCACCAGCGCGCGAGCCAACATCGCCACCACCCGAGGATCACGGTGAAAAGCACGATCACCGATAACCTCACTGACGCCGTAGTCCAAGTCTAGGACCGGCGTAAAGCTAAGATCGACCCCGCACGCCCGCAGCTCAGCCGCCAACACCAAACCAGCACTGGTAGCAATTGACATCGCACGTAAGGGCTCTTTCATCCACAATTGGCCGAGTTGCGCCATCGCAGGCAGGTGCGTAAAGCCGTCACTACGAAATCGCTGCACTCGCCCACCCTCGTGGTCGACGGCAATGAGCAAACGAGGACGCTTTAGCCGATGTATTTGTCGCGTTAGCTGGGTCAGCTGCTCTCGGCTTTCAAAGTTTCTGGCAAACAAAATGACACCCCCAACCAGTGGGTGCATCAAACGATCACGGTCTTGGCCCGTTAGTGCCATGCCTTGAACATCAACCATAACTGGGCCGCGGCGTGATTTTGGCGGCTTTGTTGGCGTGTCCGGCTTTGAATTGTTCTTTTTCTTTTTGCTCATGCGCAACAACCTGCCAAGTCAATCGATTGTCCACGTTGGCCCGCCAACGCCGCATTTACAATAGTCGCTTTCATGTCGCGCACGGCTTTTTCCCAGCCATCGAAGACCGCACGCGCCACAATGGCATGACCAATATTGAGCTCTGCAATACCCGCCAATGCGGCAATCGGCGTCACGTTTTCGTAATGTAATCCGTGACCCGCGTTGACGCGACAACCCGCAGCAATGGCAAGTGCTATGGCGGCTTTGAGCCGATCAATCTCTTTGACCAGCGTTGGCACCTCGCGAGCCTCAGCATAAGCGCCCGTGTGTAATTCAATGATTCGCGCACCGGTCTCAATAGAGGCCTGTATTTGTGCTGCGTCCGGGTCAATGAAAAGCGACACGCGAATGCCCGCATCTTGCAACAGCGAGACCGCGGCACGGACCGCTTTGAATCCCTTGACAACGTCTAAACCGCCCTCAGTGGTGAGTTCAGTCCTTTTTTCTGGGACCAAGCAAACGTCGTCAGGTTTCACAACCAGCGCAATCGCCAACATTTCATCGGTGACCGCACACTCTAAATTCATTCGGGTCAATAAGCGGGGACGCATGGCGTAGACATCTGCATCTTGGATGTGCCGACGGTCTTCGCGAAGGTGCAGGGTGATTAAGTCAGCGCCCGCCTGTTCAGCCCTGACTGCTGCTTCTATCGGATCTGGATAGCTGACGTGACGTTGCTGCCGTAGCGTTGCCACATGGTCAATATTTACGCCTAGTTCAATCATGGTGAGCCAAGAAACCTATCAAAAGCATCAATTGATTTGCGCTGGGAATCGTATCGCCCCAGGCACCGACTGACATTACAAAGATGCGTGCGCGTTACGAAATGCCAAGGCTCGATGCACCGCGTTTTTCAAATAACACTGAAGCAAGCACGTCGATAAACCGAAACATGGCGTTTACTGCTTGGACTGGTGCTGCATATTTGAACCAGCCACAAAGGGGTATCGCTTAAAAATATCTGCGACTAATGGCGCAATAAAAGCTTCGCTTGAGGCTTGGTCGATGTCGTTGATAACCGTGGTTGCAACGCCTTCCCAAACCATCTGTTTTTTATTGGTATCAATCAAGTCAATATTCAAGACGCCCTGAGTGTATTGAACAACCTCTGGCGGAAACTGATAACCCGCCCACGGACCATAAAATCCCATTCGGTAGCCGTAGTAATTGGCACCCCAAGGCATTGGCGGTGGCGGTACGTATTCTGATTTGTTGCTCACTTGGGTCAGGAAATTCACCAGCAAGTTTGGCGCCTGCTCGTTATACACGTACCCGCGTTGCTCCATCTGCAAGCGTGTCGCGGCTTTCAAGCGTTCGGTTAGAATCGTTGTATATCCGGCCTTATCGGTGCCCAAAGGGTTTGCGAAGGCAAATGACCGAAATTGGGCAAAATCAGCTTGCGGGTCGATATCACTGCGGATATTCGGCCCTGAAGCGCACCCAGCGAGAATCGCCAGTAACGGTAGCATCGGTAATAGACAGAGTTTTAGCAGTATTTTGCGCATGAGATTACCCAACGATTAACCGGTTAATGTACCACGGTCAGCGGCTAAACTGCTCCCGCAAAAGGTTCTTTTGCACTTTGCCCATGGCGTTACGCGGTAGCGCTTGAACCAGATGAATTTCTTTTGGAACCTTGTAATTGGCCAGTTCTCGCTTGAGTTGTTGCTGCAGCTGCTCGGTGTCGATAGCAACACCCGGCTTGGCCACCACCACAGCAACCACAGCCTCACCAAAATCAGCGTGGGGCAGACCGATAACGGCAGACTCCAACACACCCGACATATCGTCGATGATTGTTTCAATTTCTTTAGGGTAAACGTTAAAGCCCCCCGAAATGATCAAGTCTTTGCTGCGCCCGACGATTGAAAGATAGTGTGTTGGTATGTCTTGGCCTTGGGCAGTTTTACCGCCCCAGCGTCCCAAGTCGCCAGTTTTGAACCAGCCATCAGCGGTGAATTCTTCGCGTGTTTTTTCAGGCATTTCCCAATAGCCCACGAACACGTTCGGACCCTTGACTTGGATATGACCCACTTCGTCGGGTGAGCAAGTGATTTGATTGTCATCAACCACGCGAACGTCAACCCCTGGCAGTGGCTGGCCCACGGTTGTACCGATACGCTGCTCGCTTTTGGCTTGGTAAGGGTTAGAGGTCAACATACCCGTTTCACTCATGCCATAGCGCTCCAAGATGGACTGGCCCATGCGTTTCTCAAACGCTTGGAAGGTGTCAATCAACAGCGGTGCTGAACCTGACACAAAGAGGCGCATCTTCTGTGCCAGCGTGCGATCAAATGCCGTTTCAGCCAAAAGTCGCACGTAATAAGTCGGCACACCCATCATGATGGTGCAGTCTGGGAGATATTTAAGGGCCACATTGGCATCGAATTTGGGCAACCAAACCATTTGGGCACCGGCATACAAGGCACCGTGACAAGCAACAAAAAGACCGTGAATGTGAAAAATGGGCAACATATGAAGCAGCACATCATCTGGCTGCCAACCCCAGTAGCCGTTCAGTGTTTGAGCATTGGAGACAAGATTACGGTGAGTGAGCATCGCCCCCTTGCTGCGCCCGGTCGTGCCAGAGGTATAAAGAATCGCCGCCAAGTCATCATCCCGACTGGTGGCATCCGAGTAATTTGACTCAAAAGTGTCAATATCCGTTGTCAGACTGCCCTGCCCGCTCGCGTCCAGTGTCACCGTGTGTGCCACCCCAGATTGCGAGCTGAGCGGTTGAGCCCAAACCAAATGGTTCGGATCACAGACAAAGACAGCTGGCTTGGCGTTATCCAAAAAGTAAGCGATCTCCGATTCCCGATAAGCCGTATTCAATGGCAGGTAAACAAACCCGGCCCGAACCGTTGCCAAGTAAAGCGCCAAGGCTTGTGGTGTCTTTTCAACTTGAGCAGCCACTCTTGCGCCTGGCGCTAGCGTGAGCGAATCGAGCCAGTTTGCCATTTGGCCAACCATCTCGTGCAGTTGTTGATAAGTCCAAGTGTTTTCAGGGGTTTTCAGTGCAATACGCGAAGGATTGACTAAAAACCGCTCGCTCAACACGGTGTAAAGGTTTGCCATTTGTCTGTTTTCCTAAGCTAAAAAGGACAATACCGATTAAATCGAGGTCATCTTACCCATTGCACGGACCCATCGGCGCGCGGGCAACTGAAAATTATTTTCAAGCCAATCGGCCCGTTCAAACAGGTCGAGGCGGGTAAAACGTGCCATCGGCCCCTTAAATGCCAGCACAATTTGATTGCCATCGGGCAGTGGCGGTAAAACCACCAAGCGCTCGCCAAACACCGCCCTCAAACTCATTAAGTTCTCAGCAAAGCTTTTGTGGTGGCCGAACAAATTGACGCTGAGTATGCCCGGCGGTTCAAGGGCCCTTTCGCAGTCTTGGTAAAACGACAGAGAGCCACACACCGGGCCCTGAGCTTGGGTGTCGTACAAATCCACCATCAGAATGGCCAGGCTTGCACGGTTTTCGGGGGTTCCTACCCAGGCTTGGGCGTCAGCGTGTACGACATTCAGTCGACGATTTGTGGGTAATTTAAAATAATGTTGGCATAGCGCAATCACAGCAGGGTTTCGCTCAACAACAACTTGGGGGTTTGGTAAATGTTTGTTGCAAAATCGCGTCAACGATCCAGCACCCAAGCCCAATTGGCCAATTGTCCGATCGCGAGCAGGCTCTAAAAAAAGCAGCCAGGCCATCATTTGCTGGGTGTATGACAACGTCAGCGCAACGGGCTTGTCGATATCCATAGCCCCTTGCACCCAGGGTGAGTCAAAGTGTAAATAGCGCACGCCGTCCTGCTCAGACACCGCTGGAATATCCAATTCTTGCGTTTTCGGGGTTAGCGATTTTTTCATTTGTCCCGCATCTCCTGACTTAAACGCTATTTTGCATCACACCTCACCAGACAGTCGTTTGCCATCGGCCGACTTTAACCCTACAATAACAGGCAAAGTTTCATCCGCGACGTCTTTGGTTTCATGGGTATTTACACTCTTCAATGCAGCCATTGATTGGGCCTACTGATGTGGGCCTATCGGATGAGATGATACAAATTTTTTTGATAGAAAAGTTAAACAGCAGCCGGAATACGGCCATACAGCGCCTGCTTGATCCTGAACGCTAAATAAGCGGGCTTGGGAGTAGGACTAAAAGGACAGACCATGAAAGAAGGCATTCACCCCGAATACCGTGATGTTGTGTTTCTTGACCAACAAACCGGCAACACCTTTATCACCCGCTCGACCTTGTCAAGTCGCGACAAGACTGAGATCGACGGCGTTAGCTATCCGTTATTCAAGTGTGATGTGACTTCTGAGTCGCACCCCTTCTTTACCGGAGCACAGACACGTCTTGTTGAGACAGGTCGCGTTGAGAAGTTCCGTCAACGCTTCGCACGCACATCCGGTACACGCGGTAAGCCTGCTGCCGAGTAAGTGCAGTCTTAAGTCGGTTCAAGCGGGCAGCCCATGGGTTGCCCGTTTTTTGTTTATCAATACGATTTACGTGGCTCGCTCAGACAGCACTGCCCAGGCTCTTGTGACCTGCCCGAACGCGTAAAATCAAATGATTCTCTTAATGCGCCAATATCAAGCAAATTCGTGCAACCAAATCCGCCAACACCCGCTAGACTGACAGCCCTCGCCACCTCGCGTCTTCCAACGCTGGCCTTGGTGGGTGTTGTGTTGCTCTACGCCCTGCTTGGCCTTTTTGCTCGCGACCCTTGGAAGACTGAAGACGTGGTTGTCTTGGCCGCCATGCTGACAGCCGCGGACCAAGGCAGCTGGGCTTGGCTTTTCCCACACATTGGGCAGATGGCCGTGCCCGAATTGGGACCATTGCCCGTTTGGGCTGGTGCCTTATTTGTGACCATTCTCAGTCCCGTTATGAACGAAATTGTGGCCGCACGTCTGGCCACGTTGGCATGGTTGTTAATTGCGCTAACCGCCCTTTGGTACGCCACTTATCTGGCCGGTCGCCGAGCCGATGCGCAGCCGTTGGCGCTGCCTTTCGGTGGTGAACCCAAAGAGACTCAATACGGGCGCCTGTTGGCTGATATCAGCGTGCTTTTCCTCATTGCAACGGTTGGTATCCTTCTGCGCACCCATGAAACATCTCAAGCACCCGTATTGCTCGCATGCCAGGCCATCGCTTTGCTTGGCGCCATTCGACTCACCGACAAGCCGTTTCAGGGGGCAGGCCTTATTTGCTTTGCTGTTGCCGGCGGCTTTCTGTCCAACGGCAGCATGGGCGGTTTACCGCTTCTACTGGGTTCACTTTTGGTGATAGCACGCCCTAGCGTTGGGTCGCGACAGCGCATTCAGGTAATTTTGGGGTTGGGACTGGCCTTATTTTTGACGTGGCTTTGGATCCAATCGGTTCATGACATCAATCCTGTCTGGGCCCGGGAGTGGTGGTTTTGGAATCAACCCCAATTTGGCTGGCGCTTTCTAAACGAATACATCAAGACCCTCAGAGACCTACCCTGGTTTCTATGGCCAACTTGGCCGCTCGTCCTGATCGCGATTTGGAATTGGCGGCGGCACTTTAAATCAACTCATGTTTGGATCCCAACGTCCTTTTTGCTCGCGCAGTTGATCAACATCACCCTGACACCAAAAGCTGGGGAACTGGCTTACTTGGCATTGGCAGTGCCAAGCGCTATGTTGGCTGCGTTTTCAGTGCCAACGCTACGCCGTGGCGCCGTCAATGCCGTTGATTGGTTTGCGTTGATGTGCTTTTCTGTTTCGGGCCTACTGGTTTGGCTCGGGTGGATCGCGCAACAAACAGGCTGGCCCTCAGGTTTGGCACGCAATATCGCCCGGCAAACCGTCGGTTATGACGGTGCATTTTCTGGTGGTGCTGTTGCCATGGCTTTGGTCATCAGCGTCACCTGGATGTTGGTTATTCTCTGGCGATTGCGGCGCCAACCCAAAATGGCTTGGCGAGGGGCTGTACTTTGCGCTGCTGGACTGACCAGCACTTGGGTCCTGTTGGTACTGCTGTGGCTGCCCACGGTCGATTATGTGCGCAGTTACAGGCCCATGTCGACTGAGATCAAGTCCGTGATCAATCAGGCACAAATCGAAGCAGGCCAACCACTATGCGTTCAGGCCACGGGCCTTGCAATAGGGCCTCAAGCTTCGCTCTACGTTTTTGATCGTATTGAGGTGACACGAAACACAGCTTGCCCACTGATGCTGCAACAAACAACAGCCGAGCGCTTACAACTGGGTAACGCTGGCTTTGACAGCAACGCCCGAACCCTTTGGACAGGATCCAGAGGGGCTGACCGCTTCGACCGCTACCGCCTGCTAGAGGTCAAGCCGACCCCATGACAACATCGTCGGCGACAGCGCAGTTTCCCAGCAAATCAACACCGTTGCGCGGCATCCTCAAACAATCTTGGCCGATCCTCATCAGTCAATGGGCCAGCATTGCCTTTGGCGTGCTCGACACCGCCATGACTGGGCATGCCAGCCCTAAAGATTTGGCCGCGCTTGCTTTGGGTATTTCCGTATTCATTACCGTATTTATTGGATTGATGGGCGTGATGCATGCCCTGATACCCATTCAAGCCCAGTCTTTTGGTGCGAAGCGATATGGTGAAATTGGTCAAGCCTTCAGCCAAGGGCTTTGGGTATCCATCATTTTGTCTGTTTTTGGTGGGTTGGTGTTGAGCTTCCCAGACATGTGGCTCTCACTTTCAGGACCTATCGACCCAGGCGTGCGCGAACGCTTGGGTGGGTATTTGATGGCCCTGACATTTGGACTGCCTGCCGCGCTCATGTTTCGCGCCATCTACGCCATGGCCAACGCCGTTTCACGCCCCAAAATGATCATGATGATCAACTTGATCGCCATTGGGGTAAAGGCTTTTTTGAACTGGGTGCTGATCTTTGGTAACTTGGGCGCCCCTGCGCTTGGCGTGGTGGGTGCCGGTATTGCTTCAACCATTGTGTATTGGCTGAGCCTTGGCATTGGTCTGTGGTGGATCATGCGTCAACCTTACTACCAACAATTTGATTTGAAGTGGCGACGGCCTAACCTCAAAGGCATCACTGAAATCCTAAAACTTGGGATTCCCATGGGCGCCTCTTACGTGGTCGAAGTGGCCGCCTTCACCTTTATGGCACTTTTTATTGCACGTGAAGGAACAACCATCACCGGCGGCCATCAAATCATGTCTAATCTAGCAGCCTTATGCTTCATGATGCCGCTGGCCATTGGCCTTTCGACCGCTTCCCAAACCGCTCAGGCACTCGGTGCACAGGATGCCGAACTGGCCCACCGAACCAGCATGACAGGCCTAGCCGTGGCTTTCTCTGGCGCCATGATCACGGCTTTGGTGTTGTTTTTCTTCAGAGAACAAATCGTATCGGTGTACACCAGTGATCCGGCTGTTGCCACGATCGCTTTGTCACTGCTGGTGATCCTGCCCTGGTTTCACGTCATTGACGCCATGCATTGCGCCAACGTTTATGTGTTGCGCGCTCACAAAATTGCCATGGTGCCTTTGGTGTTGCAAACGCTTGCGTTATCTTTGATTGGTCTGGGCGGGGGGTGGTACTTGGGATTTGGTCCCGGCCAAGGGTTCATGGAGCCTGTGCGACAGGTGATTCTGGCTGATGCCCCGGCAGGTGCTGCCACCATGTGGCTCATGGCGGCAGTAGGAATGAGTTTGTCCACCCTGCTGTTGTTCGGTTGGTATCAATACATCGTGCGTCTTAAACCAAAACGCCGTCAAGCGCAGTCACAACATGGTCGCATTAAACCTTGATAAAGTGCTCGCGGTAGTAGCGCAACTCTTCGATCGACTCGTGGATGTCAGCCAAGGCCTCATGCTTGCTGTGTTTTTCAAAACCTTTGAGCAATGCTGGCTGCCAACGCCTTGCCAACTCCTTGATGGTGCTGACATCAATCGTTCGGTAATGAAAAAAAGCCTCAAGTCCCGGCATGTACTTAAACATAAACCGACGATCTTGACTGACCGTGTTACCACACAGTGGCGACTTACCGGGTGGGACGTGCTGAGACAAAAATTCAATCAACTGGGTTTGGGCTTGGGTCTCATCGAGGGTCGATGCTTTGACTTTTTCGATCAAGCCGCTTTTGCTATGAGTCGATTGGTTCCATTTGTCCATGGCTTGCAACAGTTCATCCGATTGATGAATCACCAAAACTGGTGCCTCAGCCACAATCGTTAGATCGGGTTCAGTCACAACAGCGGCGATTTCTATGATGCGTTCTTTCTCTGGATCAAGGCCTGTCATCTCCATGTCGACCCACACCATTCTCATTTCGGAACGCACCGGCGAGGCGACTTCTGCTGGCGAACTTGTTTCTAGACGTTGCTTCATGGCATCAACCTATCGGTGATCGGGATTAACGGGTGCATCCGTGGAAAATGTTGGGTAGACTGGCTTATTGGCCTTGAAACAAAAGCGAGGCACTAACCCTACATTAAACATTTTCTCACATGACTGCCACGACACTAACGATACTCTTCTTAGTCTTTCTGCTCGCCGGTGTCACCGTGCGTGTTTGGCTCGCAACACGACAAATATCACACGTTATGACCCACCGTGACCAAGTACCTGAGGCGTTTGTCGAAAAAATCGGACTTCCCAGTCACCAACGCGCGGCTGATTACACCGCACAACGCACTCGCCTTCGAATGACTGCGGGGCTGTTTGATGTCGTGATTTTGTTATGGCTCACGCTCGGTGGCGGACTCGCTTGGTTCGATACACAGATCATGGCACTCATATCCAACGATCTTGTTCGCCAAGTGGCAATGATTGCTGCTGTGGTGGTGGTGCTCAGTGCACTGCAACTACCCTTCACGATTTACCGCCAGTTTAAGCTTGAAGCAAAATTCGGCTTTAACCGCATGACACCGGCTCTTTTTATAACCGACACGGCCAAAGGATTGGTTTTGGCGGTGGTTTTGGGCCTGCCATTGCTGCTTCTCATTCTTTGGTTGATGCAAACGGCTGGCACGTTTTGGTGGCTATGGGCTTGGGCCAGCTGGGCTGTTTTTAACCTTTTAGCCATGCTGGTGTTTCCGACTTGGATTGCGCCACTGTTTAACAAATTCACACCGCTTGATAATCCAGCGCTTAAAGACCGTATCCAATCCTTGGCTAAGCGATGCGACTTCGCCATTCAAGGGCTGTTCGTCATGGATGGCTCTAAACGCTCAGCCCACGGCAATGCCTACTTCACTGGTTTTGGTCAATCCAGAAGGATTGTTTTTTTCGATACGCTTTTGGCCAAACTGTCACCCGACGAGATCGAAGCGGTGCTTGCACACGAATTGGGGCACTTTAAGCACAAGCACATTATTAAGCGGCTTATTCTTTCTTTCACAGCGTCATTGGTCATGTTTGCTGTGCTGGGTTTTGTTGCGACGCAGCCCTGGTTTTATCAAGGATTGGGTGTCACACCCCATCTGTCGGCAAGTAACGACGCCATGGCGCTTTTGCTGTTTTTCCTTGTTGTGCCTGTCTTTACTTTTGCTTTGACACCGCTGATGAGCTGGTTTTCACGCAAAGACGAGTTCGAAGCGGATCGATTTGCAGCCAAGCAAAGCGAAGCGATGCATCTCGTTTCGGCATTGGTTAAATTATTCGACGACAATGCTGCAACACTGACACCAGATCCTTTGCATTCCGCTTTTTATGACAGTCATCCCCCAGCCAGTATTCGTATTAGACAACTTGTGTCAGCATGAGCGTGCAAGTCATCAGTGCTCGCGTCATTGGTGCTCACGGCCGACACTACGATGTGGAACTACCTAACGGTGATGTCCGGCGTTGTTACCCAAAAGGCAAGCGAAACGAAGCCACTGTGGGCGACACGGTCGACATCACGCTAGATGGTGACAGCGAGGGCTATCTGTTTGCCATTCACCCTCGCAAAAATTTGCTGTACCGTTCAGACGAATGGCGCACCAAACAGTTCGCCGCCAATGTTGACCGTCTGTTTATCGTTGTGGCAGTCGAACCCACGTTTTCTGATGACTTATTGGGTCGAGCACTCACTGGTGCATGGGCAGCCGATGTCGAACCAGTGATCGTGCTCAACAAAGTCGACCTTGGAACCCATGTGGACCGAGCCCGAACTCGCCTTGCCCCCTACGTATCGCTTGGCGTACCGATGGTTGAATTGGTCGCCACAGACACAGCGGTTGTGTTTGATCGACTGATGCCATTTATGAAAGGCAAGACAAGTCTTTTGCTTGGACAAAGCGCCATGGGTAAATCCACCATCTTAAATGCCTTGGTACCCAATGCCCGGGCTCTCACGCAGGAACATTCGGTTGCCCTTGGTGCTGGCAAACACACCACCACCACCACCCGCTTGTATCACCTACCCAATGGCGCAGGCGACATTATCGATTCACCAGGCGTACAAGCGTTTGGCTTGGCGCATCTGAGCCCAGAGGAGATCGAACGGGGATTTCCTGAGTTCGTTGAACACAAGCGCCACTGTCGTTTTTACAACTGCTCGCACCAGCACGAACCCGGTTGTGGTGTGCTGTCAGCTCTGGAAAAAGGGCTTATTGACACCATTCGGCATCAGCTCTACGGACGATTGTTAGAAGAGAAGGCTTCAGCCAAAACCTGATACATGCCCCTGAGCATGGCCGCAGTCGCACCCCAGATAAAGTAATCATCCCAAGCAATCGAGTAATAACGACGGATCTGGCCATCAGGCAGTGTTGCTTCGTGAAGCCGGTAATTACGATGATCAGTCAAATGTGACAGCGGCACCTCAAACACTTGAGCCACCTCAAAAGTATCGAGTGTCAAATTGAAATGGGGCCTCACCAATCCGGTCACTGGTGTGATCGCAAATCCCGTTCCAGTGAAATAACGCGGCAGATGCCCCAAAATATCAACATGCTCAGACGAAAGACCCGTTTCTTCTAATGTTTCACGTAATGCCGTGGCTATCGGACTCTCATCGTGCGCCTCAACCCGCCCTCCAGGAAAACTAACCTGCCCCGCATGATCACGCAAGTGATCTGTTCTTTTGGTTAAGAGGACTGTGAGGCCGCCTTCACGCATGACCAGTGGCACAAGAACAGCTGCCTCTGTTGGCGGTGAAATCATGGCAGAGGCCGCAAAGCTGCGTTCGTCAGGAAGAAGCAAGGGGCGATTGATCGGGCCACTGAGGACGTTTCTGACGAATGACGGTTGAAGCGATAACGCAGGGATGACACAAAACTCAGCGTCTGAAACCCGCCACGGCTGTGTCTTGGGATCAAACGATAATCGCGGCCGTCGGCGAGCCGGCAAAACAAGTCGGTCAGGCGATTTGCTCATGTTTCACTTCACCATAAAAACAAGCCCTAGAAACAAAAAAGCACCCAAAGGTGCTTTTTTGCAGATCCCGGTTTTCGCTGCTGCCTAAAATTAAGTGGCAGAACGACGGACGAGTTTCTCTTTAATACGAGCCGATTTACCTGAGCGATCGCGCAAGTAATACAATTTGGCTCGGCGAACATCACCACGACGCTTCACTTCAATCGTTGCAATCTGTTGCGAATACAGCTGAAACGTTCTTTCCACTGCTTCGCCTGAAGAAATCTTACGAACCGTGAATGCGGAATTCAAACCACGATTACGACGAGCAATGACAACGCCCTCGTAGGCCTGCACACGCTTACGGGTGCCTTCAACAACGTTGACGTTTACAACGACGGTATCACCAGGACCAAATTCTGGAATGGTTTTGCCTTCGGTCAATCGTGCCAGTTCTTCTTGCTCAAGAATTGCAATTAAATTCATTTACTAACTCCATCGGCATCTTGCTCTCGGTCATCATGTGCACTGCTGTTACACAAATGTGCCATTGTTTCTTTTCCATGTTCCAAACCATTCGGAACGATGGTACCGGGCAGAGGATGCATTGCTAACCCATAATTCTAGCTCAAATTGAACAATGGCGTAGGATGGTTCTGTTTTGAAGACTCATTTCAAAAGCCTACGATGGCACCTAGCCACATTAAGCCGGGTACTAAGGCTGCCCAGATGAAAACCACCGCAATATCCGCGCGTATGGCTTTGGCTTCGGATTTGCTGCAAAGGGGCTTGCCCAAGAGCTCAGGATTGATCATTGTGCCTGTTTGTGTAAAAGCCGTCATTTCAATGTCCTTATCTTGTTTGTCTGGATTATAAATACTGTACATCAATACAGTACTGTATGCAAGAACAGTATTTGTTTGGGTTGTGCAAAGTACAACCGTTGTTCAGAATATGGCAGCGCGAAATAGCGCGAATAAATTCATCTGGAGAGTTTTTTTAATGAGTGAGTCCGTCACTTCTAGTCACGCCCTGCTCGGTGTTTTTGCTCAAGCAGGCATCGATCGAGTCTTTTTGGTGCCTGGCGAAAGCTATTTAGGTGTACTCGATGCGCTCGTTGACTTCCCCCAAATCGACACCGTTACTTGCCGCCATGAGGGTGGTGCCGGCTTTATGGCTGTCGCTGATGGCCGCCTGTCGGGCCGTCCGGGTGTGGCGATGGTTAGCCGTGGGCCCGGTGCGTCGCATGCGGCCATTGCCGTACATACCGCCCAACAAGACGCGGTTCCTTTCATTTTGTTGATTGGACAGGTCGCTGAAAAAGACCTGCGCCGAGAGGCCTTTCAAGAAGTCGACTATCAACAAATGTTTGGTGGTATTGCCAAATGGGTCTTTGAATGTCGACACCCAACGCAATTGGCCGAAACAGCGGCCAAGGCCATCCGCGTTGCCACTTCAGGCGCTTGTGGGCCAGTGGTCATTGTCTTACCTGAGGACATTCAGCAGCAAGCCGTTGCTGTTGAGAAATTCAAACAATGCCGTCAAATGGCTGTTGTGCCTGCCGCGAGCGTCATGACCAAATTGGGTGAGCAAATCACCGCTGCCAAAAAACCCTTGATTTTGGCGGGCGGTTGCTTCGAACGCCCTGGCGGGCGCGAATGCCTAAAAGCATTCGCAGAACACTTTCAAATTCCCGTGGTTGTGACATTTCGCCGCCAAGATCTATTTGAAAACGACCATCCGCTATACGCTGGCAGCATGGGGCTAGCCAACCCTGACGACCAAATGGCGTTATTGGCCGAATCTGATTTGGTTCTTGCCCTAGGCACCAGACTGGGCGACATCACCACACAAAACTATCGATTCCCTGCTTATGGTCGTGCCGCGCAGACATTCGTTCACTGCTATCCCGACAGTCGTGTTGTCGGCTGGGACACAGAGGCTGACTTTCCTTTGGTTGCTGATCCAATCGCGCTTGCCAACGCGTTGATGCAGTCATTGCCGCCTGCCAATCCACCAAACCGTGAGTGGCTCACAGCCTGGCACGCCTTTCGCACCCGGTATATGACATGGCCAGAACAAACAGCCAAAGATGGCGTTGAGTTTGTACAAGTGGTTAAAGCCGTCATGGATCACGCCAGCGAGCAGACAACCATTTGCTTGGACGCTGGAACGTTTGCCGCACCCGTCTACCGCTATGCACCCTTCACCAAGGGCCGTCGACTCATGTCACCACTCGCTGGTGCAATGGGATACGGCACACCAGCGGCGCTGGCATGCGCGTTACGTGACCCCAAAAGAGAGGTCATTTGTATGGTCGGTGATGGTGGCATGCTGATGACAGGCCAAGAAATGATTCTGGCCGTAGAACGCCAGCTACCCATTATTTTTATTGTCTCTAGCAACCGAACCTACGGTTCGATTCGCAAACACCAAGAAGAGCATTATCCCGGCAGAACCAGTGGTACGACACTGTTCAATCCGGATTTCGTTGAAATGGCCAAGAGTTTTGGCATGCAAGGGTTACGCATCAACCAGCTTGACGACGTGAGTGCTGTGATTGCACAAGCTCGAAGCCTTAAAGCGCCTGTGCTTGTTGACGTTAACACCAGTTTAAAGGGTGTCGTTAAGTCAGCCACTTGAGTGAGTCAACTTGACCAATAACGTTGTTTGAACAACCTTGGCTTTGGGATAATCACAAAGCCAAGGCCTAACAAAGACCCGATGGCTTCAATGGCAGCAACTGGAATTACAAGACCGACGGCAACCACATCACGATGCCCGGGAAGAAGTACACCAGCACAACCGCCAACATCATCAAGACAATAAAGGGGAACACGCCCTTGGCGACAACCCCAAGCGGTGTCTTGGCGATTGCCTGAATCACGAAGAGATTTAAACCAACGGGCGGGGTGATTAAGGCCACTTCAATCAAAATCACAAAGAAAATACCAAACCAGATGGGATCAATGCCCAGCGACACCACGGTGGGATAGAGCACTGGCACCATGATCAGTAGCATCGACAGGCTTTCTAAGAAGAGGCCAAGCACCAACAAAATGCCTGTTACCACTAGCATAAAGCCGTCAACCGATGCGAAGTGCACGTCAACCAACTCAGAAATCATGGCTGGAATCTGATAGATCGTGATGGCTTTGCCAAAAATCTTGGCCCCAATCACAATCAAGAACAAGACGATGGTGGTGCTGAGCGTTTGCTTGACCGCCTCGTAAAATGTCTTAAGAGAAAGCGTGCGCAAAAAAAAGGCCGTCAACAAAAAGGCATAAGCAACACCCACAGCCGAAGCTTCAGTGGGTGTGAATGCGCCAGAATAAATACCACCCAGAATCAATACCGCTAGGGCCAACGTTGGCAATGCACGCCAAGTGGCTTTCGTACGTTCAGGGCCCGTTGCTTTTGCCATGCGCTGCTGTGTCTTAGACACCAAGGCATAGATCACGGTGTAAATTCCAAAAAGCAAGATCAATAACAAACCTGGGCCCACACCCGCGAGAAACAGCTTGCCGATGCTCTCCTCGGTAATCACACCGTATACGATCAAGGGAATCGAAGGGGGTATTAAGATGCCGAGCGTGCCACCCGCTGCCAAAAGCCCGAGCGTAAAGCCTTTGCTGTAGCCTCGCTTGGTCATCTCGGGAATCGCGACCGTTCCAACGGTCGCTGCCGTCGCCACAGAACTGCCCGAGATCGCAGAAAAAAGGCCACAGGACAGCAACGCGGCGACTCCCAAGCCGCCTGGCCAATGCCCGACCCACTTTTGCATCGCTTCAAACAAATCTCGCCCGACACCACCCTTGAGCAGAATATTGGACATCAACAGAAAAAGTGGTACTGAAAGAAGCACAAAGCTATCAAGCGCGCCTTGGAGGTTCTGAGCCACCATCGCCATCGGCAAGCCCTTGATGGCCAAGAGCGCGGCACCCAAGCCCGCCAGCGAGAACGCCACCGGCACGCCCAAAAATAGAAGCAGTAAAAGAGCAACGCCAATATAAACGAGTGTCATGATCGTTGGCCTTGGACGTCAGCTTCAGCCTCAATTGCTTCGGCATCATGCTCACCACCTGGCGAAAAGGTTGGTGCAGGACCAAATGGCAGGCGGATCAAATCAGCACAGGCCTGAATGAACAAAAGCCCAAAACCAATCACAATCGGTATTTCAGCGATCCAGTTGGGCAATGCAAGCATGGTTGGCTGTCGACGTCCCAACTGGATGGAGTCCATCAACATGTCATACCCTTTAACCGTGGCGACTGCTGAAAAGGCCGCAATCACAACCAAGGCTAAAGCTTCCATCACATAACGCATCCACTGTGGTGCAATTGATAAATAAGCGGTGATTCGGATCATTTGACGCTGTTTTAAAGCCAGTGCCATGCCCAAATAAGTAAACCAAATCTGCAAGGTAACAGCGATGTCTTGCGTCCACTGCGTGGGCGCCACAAAGACGTAACGGGCGATCACTTCATAGGTCAACATCAAACCGATGGCAATCACCATCAAATAACCAATTTGGCCGCATGCTTCAGCCACCCAGTCAACAACCCGTAAGGGTTTCAGTCTGGGGGCTGAATAAACAATATGATCGTTTTGCATGCGGTTTTTTCTAGTCAATCCAGTCAATCAATAAAACTTACGCACTTCGTCTACCAACCGCTGACCTGCAGGGCCGGCATCCTTGATATAGGCATCAATCGCTGGCTTGGCGGCTTGTTGCCAAGATTTGATCTGAGCCGGGGTCAAATTGATGACTTTCATTGAGGTCTTGTCCTTGATGAACTGCTCCGAATCCAAATTATCCTTCTTGGTTTCGGCGCGCATTTTCATTTCGGCGGCAAGCGCAGCATCACCCATCCACTTCTTTTCTTGTGCTGACAGCGAGTCAAACAACTTATCGTTCATCACCACCAAAAACTCGGTCTGTGCATGGTTGGTAATGGTGACCGAATTCATCACTTCAAAAAGCTTGCGTGACTCAATTGCGGTGGTACCTGTCATGCCGATATCGACCGTGCCGCGCTGATAAGCAATAAACTGCTCCGAACCGCCGATTTTGACGGGAATACCACCCAGCGCATTAATGAAATCACCTGAAGGCTTGCCAAGCACACGAACCTTCTTGCCCTTCATTTGGGCAGGCTCACTGATTGGTTCACCTTTGGACAACAACTGAATGGGGCCATAATCCTGCCACCACATCACTCGGGTGCCCGTCTTGCGGATCAGCTCGTCGATTTCTTTACGCACGGGGCTTGAAGGATCAGCGGCTTTGCCAAGAACTTCGTAGCTGGGAAACAAAAAAGCCACTGAAAACAACCCAACCGCTGGAATCGTGCCAGCGTACTCATCAATCAGCACCAGACCCATATCAACAGCACCAGAACCAACCGCCTGAGGAATTTCACTGCCTTTGTATAGCTGAGCCGAGTCATAGAGCTCTATCTTGAGCTTGCCATCTGATGCTTTTTCAACTTGTTGTTTAAAAAAGACGATATTGGCACCAATAGGATGCTTGGTATTGACCTGCAAGCTCAATCGCAAGGTGCGATCTGCTAGGGCGTCGGTGCTGAATAAGAAGCCAGCTGAAACCATTGCTGCAACTGATAATGTTTTTAGAAATTGACGCTTCATTGTGTCACTCCTCCAGATAATGTCAGATCGGGTTATTGCGACAGTGTTTTCACTGCCATCTTTTTGTTACTGATTGTGGTGTTTCAATTTCGGCTCGAGTATACCCATCGGCGCAACCATTTGAACAACTTGTTACTTGTTGACCCCTTTAAATAGAGGCAGTGGCTATTAACCGACTCATACGCCAATGGAGGGCGACGGCGAGATGAAGACTTGGCGGCGCCGATGTATACAATCAAAAACAAGACCTCATCAACACTTAAACGGAGATAACGCCTCATGAAACTTGCCGCCATGGCCCAAGCCAAACGCACCCGATTCCGTCAACGCCTATCCGAACCTGGCCTCATAGTGGCGCCTGGCGTTTTTGAGATGATTTCTGCCCGCATGGCCGACCGCATGGGTTTTGATACTTTGTATATGACAGGCTACGGCGCTGTTGCGTCCTATCTCGGCCTTCCAGACGCTGGCATAGCAACGTACACAGACATGGTCAGTCGGGCCGGCGCTATTGCGCAGGGCACCGAAAGCCCCCTGATTGCAGATGGCGACACCGGATACGGTGGCCTGTTGAATGTGGCCCACACCGTCAGCGGCTACGAAGCGGCCGGCGTCACAGGCATCCAATTGGAAGACCAAGAGTTTCCCAAGAAATGTGGCCACACGCCTGGGCGACGCGTCATTCCGACGGCCGATATGGTTAAGAAAATCAAGGTCGCTTGCGAGTCTCGTGAAAGTTCCGACTTTTTGATTGTGGCTCGCACGGACGCCCGAACAACGCTTGGTCTAGATGAGGCCTTGCGTCGCGCAGACGCTTATTGCAATGCAGGTGCAGACATCCTATTTGTCGAATCACCAGAAACACCCGAAGAAATGGCAAAAATTGCACAGACCTTCGACAAACCCACGCTCATTAATGTTGTCGAGGGTGGGCGTACGCCTCTTTTCACCAAGCAGGCGCTCGAGCAAATGGGTTTCAAGATGGCGATCTACCCCGGCAGCGCATTTTTAGCCATGGGTCAAGCCCTTGAAAACGTATATGGCGCCCTGAAACAAGACGGCAGTACGCTAAGTGTCAAAGATCAGCTCTATAACTTTGAAGCGTTTAGCAAGCTGATGGGGTTCGAGGCTGTGTGGGCGTTTGACCGCAAACACGCAGACGACTGACAGCTATTCTGGAACTGCGATTTGCGGCATGCGCCGCATGATAATGCCAGTCTTGCGCTCGACCCAGCGAGACTGGCGATTTAGATCGTAGCGCTTCGGAGAGGGCAAAATCGCAGCCAACCACGCCGCCTGGCGCGCAGTCAATCGAGACGCCGATCGCCCAAAATAATGCTGTGCGGCAGCCTCAATACCAAACACCCCCTCGCCCCATTCGGCGACGTTTAGGTACAACTCGAGAATGCGTGGCTTATCCATCACGGCGTCAATCAAAAGCGCGATGGCTATCTCTTGCCCTTTGCGCACATAACTTCGGTCAGACGACAAAAACAAGTTCTTAGCCAATTGCATGGTTATTGTCGACCCACCAAACCGAATCGACCCCGACTCAGCGTTGGCCCGAAGCGCGCGCTCAATGGCATCCCATTCGATACCGGCATGATCCACAAACCCAGTGTCCTCTGCTGACATCACAGCACTTTTGGCGTTCACCGAAATGTCTTGATATTTGACCCAGCGTTGATCGATCAGCTTGGGGGGATCTAACGCAGCTAGGCGTCGCCGCTCAACGTCGATAAACGCGGTACTTTGAGGGTCAAACCAGCGAAACCAGACCACCTGTGTGGTGATGGCAAGCTGGTAGAGGAAAAACAAGACAAACAGCAGTAAAAACACACGCTTAAACCACCAGCCCACAGATCGTGATTCAGACGTACGGTGACGAACAGTATTTTTTAATTTTTTTTTTCGCAGCATCAGTGCTTTCTTTCTTGGCTCAAACGCTCACGAGACAACAAGGCCGCCTTGACGGCACCTCCCCATCGAAACTGACCAATGTCCCCCGTTTTTTTGATAATTCGATGGCATGGAATGAGATTGGCAATGCGATTAGCCGCGAGTGCACTACCAACCGCGCGCGCCGCCGTTGGCGCGCCAACTTGTTTGGCCAAATCAGCATAGGTTCTCACCTGCCCAAAAGGAATACTGACAAGCTCGCGCCAGACTCGGCGCTGAAACTCAGTGCCTTGCAGGACAATCGGTAACGGGAAATTTGGCTGAAAGGCGGCTTCTATTAAAAGTGTTGCTTTGTTTTGATTTTCTGAAAACGATGATAAAGGCCATAGTGCTGATAATTCGTGGGAGGGGTCAGATTCGTGTTTCGGTGCAAGAGACAGATACCGTACACCGAGTGCGTCCCATGCAATCAAGGCGTCACCGACCGGGGACGCACCCCACCCGAAGAAGACTTGGGTGGGCGTGGCTTCTGGCGCCACAGCGGCAATGTCGATAAGTTGGGTCGGTGCTGCCATTAGCCTAAAGGCCCTCACTTTTTCACCAACCGTGTTGTTTTTAATATTTTGCATCGGTAGGTTGGTGACGCCACCATGCTACCATCGCCGCACATATCTGTAGCATTCCTCCTCACGACCCATTTCCCCTCATGGAATATTCACTTCCTGTTTTTTTGACGGTGCTCGGTGCAGCCGTTATGCACGCAGGTTGGAACGCGCTTGTTAGGGGTGGTAACGATCCTTTGTTGCACACAGCGGCAATTGTTATTTGGACTGGCGTGATTGCCGTGCCCTTCGTGATTATCTTGCCCGCGCCAAGCAAAGAAAGTCTGATCGTACTGCTCTACTCAGTGGTGGTTCACTTAATTTATTACTTTGCTTTAGCAAGCGCCTATCGCCACGCTGCCCTAAGCGTTGTGTACCCCATTATGCGAGGCTCGGCACCTCTCATGATCTCGCTCGGTGCATTCTTTTTTATGGGTGAATCGCTTGCACCTGACCGATGGGTGGGCATCGCACTTATCAGCATCGGCGTCATTGGCATCGCCTTACGATCCAACATGACGCATCCACGACAAACGCTGACCTGGGCATTGATGTGCAGCATCACCATAGCGACATACACGATTATTGATGCACACGGATCACGGCTATCTGGCAATGCCCTAAGTTTTGCGGCTTGGATGTTTTTAATTGAAAGTATCGTTTTTGCATCGGTGTTAACTGCCATCGGCAGAGGAAGAGCGCTTTATCATTACGTCGGGGCACGACTCAAAAGCACCGCAATTGCTGGCGCCATGTCAGCCACCGGTTACGCCATTGTTCTTTGGGCCATGACGGTTGCGCCAGTCGCACTTGTGTCAGCCACGCGCGAGACTTCGGTTTTGTTTGCCGCTGTGATTGGCGTGACGCTGCTGCGTGAAAAAATGGGCATACGTCAGTGGTTGAGCGCATTAATTATTGTGGCAGGGCTGATCGCCCTACGGGTTTAAAGCAAGCCCCAGTAGCGTTGCACTAGGCCGCGCCTGTGGCGGACTTTGGTACCAGCGCATGCAGCACCCATTTGGCACCATACAAAACAATTAAAGTGCCGATCAAATCACCGACGAACATGGCGCCCATGCTGCTTGCCACTGCATCGACTTTTCCCAACATCATGAAATAAGCGTTGTGGATAATAGCTGTAAAGCCTGCGGCTACGGTGCTTAGTGCGAGCAGATGCGTGGCAGAGAGTCCAGTCAAGTTCAGTTGCGGCCCCCAAAATCTGGCACAAACCAACAGCGCGGCTGTGGGCGCGAGCGCCGATATAACAGCAATTACCACAACGTAGGACGGATCGCTCGTGCCGAGAAAGTAGATACAAGTGGCCAAGCTACCCAAAAAGATGCCCAAGGCACCAACCCAACCGGCCAACAAAACCGCAATCATCCGCAAAGCCGCCGGCAGAAAGATCCAGCTCACGTGCTCTGAAAACGCCAAGCGATCAAACAACCAGTCATTTAGTACATACAACCCGACCCAAAGTCCAGCGACAACGCTTAATTGAACCAGAAAAGTACGGGCAGATAAGTTGGAAACTACTAGGGGATTAGACACGATTATGGCTGCCGAGCCTCTGCCAAACATTTACCAAAGGCTGCAAAGTAAGCATCGGTTTTCTCTGTGGCGACAACATATTTGACACGGGTGTCTGCTTCATCAACCTTCAGCGCTAACAAGCCTTTTTTGCGTAATGACTTTAGGCGACGATGCAAGGTCGTGGGTGACACATCAACCGCAAGTTTCATCGCCTCGAGAACAGTGACGCGATGATTATTGTGCCAAGAGGCCGCCAACGCATTGAGCAATCGTTCCTCAACGGGATCGACCTGCGGAAACGTGGGTAACGCACGGATGGCTTGAATCAAGTTCAAAAACCGGACGTAGGTCGCCGATGCTTGGGTGTCATTTTTCATTTCGTTTCCAACTGGGAAATATGTTTCACGTAGTCTAGCGAGATGTTAGATTTTAATGAATTATTCATTTCACGCGTAGGGATTATTTTAATGTCTGAATTTAAACAAAGTAACCAACCCCTTGATCTCACCCAATCGGTCATTTTAATCGCAGGTGCTGCCAGCCTCGTTGGCTCACACACCGCCGATCAATTGCTATTGGCCGGAGTAAAAGAAGTGATTCTTTTGGATAACTTTTCTTTTGGTTCAGCAGATGCCATCAAGCACCTTGAAGGCAACCCCCGAGTGCGCCTTGTCAAGGCTGACTTAATGCGGTTGCCTGAAATTATTGAAGCCACAAAGGGAGTCGATGGTGTTGTCCAATTGGCAGCGTACATGACACTTGGTTTCTCTCAAACACCCTGGAACGCCATGGACGTTAACCTTCGGGGTGTTCAAAATATTCTGGAAGCGTGTGCGATCAATGGCGTCAAAAAAGTCATCTTCGCGTCATCTAACGCGGTCTATGGATACGGGCCTGGCATTAAGGGCGCTCTGCATGAGACGCTCTGCTTTCATTCTGAAGGGGCGCCGCCGGCTGCTATCCTTTACGGCGCATCCAAAATCATGGGCGAACAACTTTGCCGAACGTACTACCAACAACGCGGCCTAGACTATCTCGTTTTGCGCTATTCCACTGTCTATGGTGAGCGTCAGCATTACCGTGCCGCCAATGCGCTCTACATCATGGACACCTACGATCAGGTCAAAGCGGGGCAGGCGCCCGTGATGCCAGGCGATGGTAGCGAAACAAAACACTTTGTCTATGTCACCGACGTGGCACGCGCCAATGTCTTTGCTTTGCAAAGCCCGACCACTGACACGGCGATGAATATTTCTGGACCGGCCCCGACCACCACGGGTGAGCTGGTGCAACTCGTTTTGGATTACTGTGGCAGCGACTTAAAGCCTGAACTGCGCGCGGATCCACCCGGTAAAGTGAGATTGACTTCTGGTGGTGCCTTCCATATTCCTCACGACAAAGCCGGCCAAGCGATTGGTTGGAAGCCTGAAGTGACAATGGCGCAAGGCATTGAACGCTTATTACGCTGGCGCGAATCAGTCAACAGCCAATAACCCAGCAACGCCAAAAGAAGGAAAGCACAAATGAAATCCAAATACTAGGTACGTCAAGCTGACGTTGAGCCATACCACCCTGCCAACCACACGCAGACCAGTAATCAGCGACTGATCTCACGGCACAATGTTGGTGCCAAGCATTTGGAAGTCATTCTGGGAACGCTGGGTCAATCTGGAGGGGCCCTGCCCCACGCCCATCCTGGCATCGAGCAGGTTTGCTATTTGCTTGAGGGGACTGCTCACGTTGAAGTGGGTGCAGAGGCCTTTGACATGGCGCCCGGAGACTCGTGTTTTTTCCCAGCTGACTCGCTGCACCTGTTTCAGGTGACATCAACTGAGCCCGTGAAGTTGCTGGTGATTTACAGCCCGCCATACGAGGAAAACCCTGAACGGGTCAGGCGCTGATTGATCCCAACTGGGGTTCTTTCGGCCCCACTTCGGCACTACCTGTGCCAAAAACTCAAACCTACTTAATAAAACACGATGTTGCAGCTTCTACTGCCCGCGACATCGCGCGAAGGACTCTCGCGCCATCAAAACCGATTTCCTTTTCAGTCATGAACCAACCGTAAACAACTCAATCTGATAAAAAGATTTTGGCCATTGATCCACAAGTCGTGACTTGCTCTCAAAAAACTTAGACATTTATCAAAAAAAACCCCTCCGCCTTGATCTGTATCAAATGGCAAATGACATAGGGTTTGTACTATATCTGAGTGGCGTGTCGCAAATTACCAGCCAATCTATCGCTGATCGGCCCATCGACACTGCGGCACATGACTTTTGGAGCCCAGCATGGAACTAGATCCTCTCTTCTTATCGCGTTTGCAATTCGCTTTCGTGGTTTCGTTTCACGCCATTTTTCCTGTGTTCACCATTGGCTTGGCCAGCTATATCGCCGTGTTAGAAACGCTAGCGTGGCGCACCAAAAACCCCCACTGGGTCAGGCTTTCGGGCTTTTGGATCAAAATCTTTGCCGTTGTCTTCGGCATGGGCGTGGTATCTGGTCTGGTTATGGCCTTCCAATTTGGCACCAATTGGAGCAACTTCTCTTACACTGCCTCAAATTTTTTGGGCCCAATCTTGGCCTATGAAGTGGTGACTGCTTTCTTCCTTGAAGCGGCTTTCCTAGGGGTTTTACTGTTTGGTCGTCACAAAGTACCACCTGGGCTGCATCTCTTATCAGCCTATATGGTCGCAATCGGAACCTTTATTTCTTCCTTTTGGATCCTGTCAGCCAACTCTTGGATGCAAACGCCTGCCGGCGTTGAAATGCGTGAAGGCATGATTCATGTCACCAGTTGGGCAGAAGCCATTTTTAATCCATCGTTCTTTTACCGCTTTGCCCACATGGGTCTGGCCTCGTTTCTGACCGGTGGTTTTGTGGTGGCTGGGGTCTCAGCGCTCTATATTTTGCGCGGTCACGCCGTCGAAACCTCGCTTAAAGCGCTGAAGATGAGCCTTGTGCTGTTGGCTGTGATCGCGCCTATGCAACTCCTTGTCGGTGATGCCCATGGTTTAGACACACTGAAGCACCAGCCCGCTAAGGTCGCCGCCATGGAAGGCGCTTGGACAACACAGTCTGGCCTGCCGTTGTTGCTATTTGCCATTCCAGACCAAGCGGCTCAAACCAATCATTTTGAAATTGGGATTCCAAAACTGGCCAGCCTCATCTTGACGCATTCCACAGAAGGCACGGTTACCGGATTGGATGCCTTCCCACGCGACAAACAACCGCCTGTTTTTATGGTGTTTTGGAGTTTCCGTGTAATGGTCGGTATCGGTATGTTGATGATTCTGGTTGGCATCTGGGGTGCCTTGAAAGTTTGGCGCGGCACCCTCCTTGACTCTCGTCGCTACCTACGCTTACTGACCTTCATGATCCCGGCCCCATTTGTTGCGGTGTTGGCGGGTTGGTTCGTCACTGAGATTGGGCGTCAGCCGTACCTTATTTACGGCATGATGACAGGCGCTGAGGGCTTGACACCGAGTTTGCAAGGCTGGATGGCTTTGCTGACGTTGATTGGCTACGTGGCTGTGTATGCCGTGGTCTTTACCGCTGGTGTGTACTACCTTCGCAAACTGGTGAACGCGGGTATATCTGATATTGAGCCAACTGGGTCTGACACGGGCAGACCAAAGCGTCCGATGTCTGCGGCTGATGGCACCAGCACGCCGTCTGCACCCGCTTTCTTCAACGCTTAAGGGGCCGAATATGTATGACTTTACTTATATTTGGGTTGGCATCATCGGTTTCGGCATTTTGATGTATGTGTTGGCCGACGGCTTCGATTTGGGCGTGGGTATTTTGTTCCCATTTGCCAAAAATGAAGAAGAGCGCGACATCATGATGAATACCGTCGCACCCGTCTGGGATGGCAATGAGACTTGGCTAATCTTGGGTGGTGCTGGCTTACTGGCGGCCTTTCCTTTGGTCTATTCCGTGTTCTTACCAGCCCTATACATTGGGGTTTTCTTGCTACTGGCGGGACTGATATTTCGGGGCATTGCTTTTGAATTTCGTTTTAAAGCTGAGCCCAGTAAGAGAGGCGTTTGGAACGTGGCTTTTTGTGGTGGATCGCTGGTGGCAACATTCGCACAGGGCGCCGTTGTCGGAACCTATATCCAAGGCTTTAAAACCGAAAACTTTCGCTATGTGGGCGGTGCGTTTGACTGGCTCACACCATTCACCGTCATGACCGGCTTTGGCATGATCGTGGGTTACGCCTTACTCGGTGCGACTTGGTTAATTCTCAAGACTGAAGGCGAACTCCAGGCTCGGATTCGGCAATGGGCCTATCGTCTGTTAATAGCCATCATGGTCTTTTTTGTGATCGTGAGTGTGTGGACGCCCATGATCGATGAATATGTCAACGAGCGTTGGTTCGGCAATGTCTCTTGGCTATGGGTGATGCCTGCGTTAACCTTGACTGCAGCATGGCTGGTGTACTCATGGATTCGCAAAGGCCACGATGCCTTGCCATTTATTGGCACCATCGCCTTGTTTGGATTGTTTTACGCTGGCTTACTATTCAGTAAGTGGCCTTACGTGGTGCCACCAAATTACACGTTCCACGACGCCGCTTCAGCGCCAGAAAGCCAACTGTTTTTGTTAATCGGCATATTATTCGTCATTCCGTTCGTGCTGATGTATACCGCATGGACCTATTACGTCTTTAGAGGAAAGGTCACCGCAGGTAGTGGATACCACTGAAAACTCCCCCCTGTCAGTTCAGTCAGCGGGGCCGGTGCCAGAGAAGGCACCGGCCTCTTTTCTTCGTCAGCTCAAAAAACAGGCCAAAACTGAATTGCGCTTGGCCGCCTTGGGCTCGTTACTCAGCGTGGTCGGGCTCGTTGGCATTTGCTGGTCGATTGCCTTAATCATCGATGCTGCCGCTACCGAACAAACAACAAAGACATGGTGGTGGGGTTTGGCTGCTCTAGGGCTACTGCTTCGCTACGCTGCAAACTTATTTCGTGACCGAATGAGTCAGACGCTGTCTGCCCGCATCCGATCCCGTCTGAGAACAAAACTTCTTCACACAGCGTCAAGGCTCGGACCTTTTGGGCTAGCAGCCCAAGGCAACGCCGCGTGGTGGGCGCACCAGTATCTGGAACAAATCGATGCGTTACATGGCTATTTGGCCCGATACTTACCCGCACGATTAGGCGCTGCCATTGTGCCACTATCGATCATTGTGGTCGTGTTTTGGGTTGACTGGGTGGCTGGATTTCTGCTGCTACTGGCCACGCCTATCATTCCAATTTTTATGATGTTGATTGGCTGGGGTACTGAAAGCATCCACCAATCACAACAAGAAAAACAAGCCGTCTTGGCCAGTCATCTTCTCGAACGACTCGAAGCATTATCTTGGCTTCGCAGGCAAGGTGCCATTGAGCAAACAGCACTCGACGTAGAAGTGGCCGCTGATCAATATCGGCGCACATCCATGCGTGTCTTAAGAGTGGCTTTCCTGTCATCCGCAACGTTAGAGTTTTTTAGTGCCATATCGATAGGCTTACTGGCAATCTATATTGGTTTTGCTTTGGTTGGAATTTTTACCTTTGGCCCAGCTGTTGATCTTTCGTTGTCGACTGGTCTTTTCATATTACTACTCGCACCTGAGTGCTTCTTGCCGTTGCGTCAAATGGCACAAGCTCATCACGACATGAGTGCAGCCAAAGCGGCCTCTCAAGGGCTGGCATCTTGGTTAGCCGAACCGGTTGATTCGCACGAACAGTCGAATCAACCGGAACCCATTGCGCATACTAGTGCGACAGTCGTCGATGCTAGGGGACTGTCATTTCGCTTCTCCGATGAGTCACCTGACTTATATCAAAACCTGTCTCTAACGATCGCTTCGGGTGAAATGGTTGCCATCTCTGGGCCAAGTGGCAGTGGAAAATCTACACTGCTGGCGCTTATTGCAGGCTTTCTGAGCCCAAGTCAGGGCAAAGTTGCTCGAACGAAAGAATGGTCCTGGCTGAGTCAGCGTCCGTACCTTTTTCATGAAACGCTTCGATCAAACCTACTGATGTCTAAACAAGAAACGGTGCCAGATGACCAATTGCTTGTAGCGCTCAATGCTGCCGGTTTGCCTTTGCCTGACCCCGCACTACCCGATGGTTTAGACACAAAAATTGGAGAACAAAACCGAGGGGTTTCTGGCGGTCAAGCACAGCGCATTGCATTAGCCAGAGCCCTATTGAAAGGTTCACGGCTCTGGATTCTGGATGAACCAACCGCGGCCCTTGATGAAAGCACAAGAGACGACCTGATTGAAACCTTAGTGGCATTGTCCAGGCGCTTACAAGTTGCCGTCTTGATCGCCAGCCATGACGAGGCGCTGTTAAGAGCCTGTGATCGCGTCATCAGTTTACCCATGGTGCAGACAGCGCCATCAACAGATGAGGTTGTCGTCCAATGACGCCTTGGTCTTATCTTTATGCGCTATACCGACCACGGGCGTCATGGCTTGCCGTTAGTTACCTTTGCTTGACGGTCACTTGGTTGGCGGGTGCTGCACTTCTTGCGGTGTCTGGTTGGTTTATCACCGCCTGTGCCATGGCCGGGTCAGGCCTCATTCTTAACTTAAATATTTTTACGCCCTCTGCCGCTATTCGTGGGTTGGCCATCCTAAGAACACTTGGGCGATACACAGAGCGCGTGATTGGCCATGAGGCCATTCTGCGCATTCTGGCTGACCTACGAGTACGCGCCTTCCGTGCCATCTCGTCGCAACCCGCACGCGTCATTGACACACGCCGCTACGCCGATGTGGTGGGCCGTCTTTTATCCGACGTGGAAACCCTCGATGGCATTCCAATTCGCGTCATCGGTCCATTATTTTCTGCATTTCTGACACTGATTGGCGTCATCATCATCAGCGCCATTTGGGGCAATACCCTGATCGCCACCACGATTGGCTTGGGCGGCACACTTATCTTTGTTGTGGCTTGGATTTGCGCACTCAAAGGCCGCGCTCAATCGCGGCTACTTGTACAAACCCGTGCCACCCAAAGAATTACCACGATCGATCATTTGGCAGGCATTGCTGAACTTATCGCCAACAACCAAGAAAAAAACAGTGCGCAGCGCTTAAACGAACTTGATCATGCGCAACTGTTGCGGGTCTCTAAACAAGAGGTCGTGTCGAGTGTTGGCGAGCATTCGGTTCAAGCCCTCACCCTAGCGCTGACTTTGCTTGTTCTCTTCTTGGCCTCTGGCGCTGTACAAGCACCAATCCTAGCGCTATTGGGTCTGATGACCTTAGGCTTAAACGAAGCGCTAGGAACGTTGCCCGGCGCGCTGTGGCGTTTGGGTGAGTCAGAAGAAGCGGCCCACCGCTTACAAGCACTTGAAACGACTAAATCACCTGAAACGACTGAAGCGCTTGGAACGAGTGAAGCGCCTAAACACCAAGCAAAGCAAAGCCCCGTTTCATCACGGAACATGGCCGAGCAATCACAAACGTCAATCGAAATCAAAGATTTGATGTGCCAACGCCAGCCCAATCGTCAAAAGAGTTTGTCTTTGACGCTGTTGCCAGGTCAGCCTCAAATTATTTTTGGCAAAAGTGGCAGCGGCAAAACCAGCCTGCTCGAAACACTCGCGGGTGAACTTGATCCAGTGCACGGCGAACTGGTCGCACAAGGTATTAATCTTTTGTCGTTACCAGACGAGTTACGGTATCAAAAAATCGCCTTTCTTGGTCAAAGTGATCAGTTAATCAACATCAGTATCCGAGAGTTTCTTTGTTTAGGGCTAACCGAAGTCTCTGATGCTCAGCTCAGCTCAGTCTTGGCTGCTGTCGGACTTCAAAAAACCCTCGAAGACACACCTGAAAACCTTCACTACATGCTCGGCGTTCGGGGGAATCGCATCTCGGGTGGTCAAGCCCGTCGCCTACAACTGGCTTGCCTACTGCTAAGAGAACCAAAACTGGTTTTACTTGATGAGCCTTTCCGTGGCTTAGAACGACCCTTGGTACAGTCGATTATCAAAAATATAACGCCTTGGATGACCGACAAATGTGTGATTTTTGTGACGCATGATCCTGATGCAATGCCTTCGAACTGGCCCAAAACCCGCTGGCCTTAAGTATCCATAAGGAGGCACCATTTAACTACCCGCATGTATTGCTCATATGTCGATCAAGGGCACTACTTATTTTTTCATCTGTCTCAGATCCATTCTCACTGCGATACAACATACCAGCCTGCATGCCAATCAGTTCAGCATGTCCATAACCCGTCATCTCAATCAAAGCGGGATTGCTTCAACAATCCTGCCATCAGACGACGTGATCATGATTGCTTCACCCGCAGTCTTAAAAACACTGGCACTTGTGCGAATTAACTCAAAGGTCTGGCGTTGCTCAGTCAGTAATTTTCCAAGGGTCTGGCGAATTTCTGATATTTCGTCACCACGCTCATCCTCTAGCGAATCAACGGGCTGGCCTTGGATAATTTGTCGCGTCAGCACAAGCAGTTGGTCGAAGCGAAACAAAGTACGACGGCTAAAGTCATTCGCCCATCGCCTACCCTGACGCAAAGCAATCAAGCCACCGCCAGTGATGATGACTAGCAACAATAAAACCCCCAACACCACCTGACCATAAGACTCCGACACCCGCAAATAGAAGACATAGTCACCTAACAGTGTTGTGATTCGATCGCGGCTAACTGAAGCCATCGTCCAGAAGCCATCCCCGCCAAAAATTTCAGTGTTCGTCCCAGACACAGGCGCATCAAGGGTTATGACAACTTTCGTATCATCGGATAAGCGTAACTGCGCCAAAGATGCCTCTAAGCTGTAGATACTCAGGGCATGACCCACCACTGAATCTGTCAATGGGGAGACGATCGGAAACAAAATACCGACATAAGTCTTTCCATCACTGCCGGAGAACACACTAAAGCTCAAACCTCGCGCACCGACTTGTTGCGCCAAAAAGGACTGGTAATCAGCAGCAGCAGCCAAGGGCTTTTGGGGTACCAAAATTTCCCTACCCCTGTAATCCAATATTGAAACCTGAAAGGCTTCACTGCGATTCAGACTTTGTAGCAGTGGCGTTAAAAAGGCTTCCTTATCAGTCGTATCCGTAAGTGCTGTCCACAAAACGGGGGACTCTGCCAACGCATTGAGCGAATTCACCATCGATGAAAGCTCGGTGCTGATGCGTGTGCTGATAATTTGTTTTTTGTGATCGAGTTCTGTTTTGACGGCGTAGAAACCACCCGCCAATGTCACAATTGCCAAAAGTAGGAGTGTGAAGAGCAGTTGCAAACCGATTAAACGCGTCACACCACCACTGACTTCATCTCTAAGCATCTGCGTGCTCACCGTCATTTTACCGAGATGGGAAACAAAGCGCCGTCTGCCTGCAACCGAACAAACAACACTTGCTCGGCTGTCAAAGCGTCATGGTTGGTGTCAGAAAAAGGGTTGGTGTAAGTTCGAATCACACCCTCATAAGTGCCGAGGGTTTGCATGGCTTTTTGTATCGCAACGCGGTTGGTAGATCCTGCTTTGTTGATAGCCATTGCTAATAGGTGAATCATGTCAAATGCCTGCGCAATCCCAACGGGACTGGTGATGGACTCTAGGGTGGAAAACCGTAAGTCAGCCAAAATTTCTCTGGCCAGTGCAACGGCCTGCGGTCTTGTGTTGTTTATAAAACTGAAAGTCTGAATAACATCAAAATCGACCTCATTGACTGCCGTTCCCACCATTTCGTGCAGGGCACCACCCGTAACGCCCCAATGCGAAACAGTCGGCACACGTTGCTCGGGCGACAAAGCAGACATGGCTTTGATCCATTGTGCGCCCTCTTGCTCGTTGGCAATCAGAATGACGGCTTGCCCCCCAGAGCGCACGCAGCTTTTGATGACCTCAGCAAAGCCTGTCTCGCCCCAGTTATACCAGCGCGTGTAAGTCACGGTCTGCCCCAACCGTTCTAGATTGGCAGACAAGGCACGGTCGCCCGATCGCCCCCATGCCGTTTGAGGCATCACTTCGCACAAACGATCTGCTTTATACCGTTCTTTGGCGTGCCGCATCATTGCTGGTATGGCCCATTGGTCTCTAAGTGAGAGTCTATAGACGAACGGATAATCGGATGGATTTTCTGAAATGGGATCTGCAGAACCCCAAACACTGATCGAAAGCATCGAAAGTTCGTTGGAAAGCCCCATGGTTTGCATGGTCGCGGGACTAAATTTGCCGCCATAAACGGCCACCAAATCGGGACGCTCAGCGAATTCAACGAAATTATCTTTCGCACGAGCCGCAATGCCGTGATTGTCGCTGGTCACAAGCACCAAAGGCCGGCCGTTTAAGACACCCCCGGCGCCATTGATCTGCGAAATAGCCAGTTGTGTACCGAGTTCAATGGCTTGAGCAGAAGTGCTTGTTTTTTGTGCGTAGGCGCCATCAAAACCAATATAAACTGGCTCACTCGCGAGAACGGATCCAACCACAAGACAGCCCACAAACAATCCAAACCCAGCAGAAAGATTTGGCTTTAATAGCCGCTGGCTAGCTAAGTGTAAAGTTGACCAGAAACGCAACACAAAGTTTTCTTTTTTCACACGGGTTAGCATACCTCAGCTCCTGGCTATTCGAAACCCTAAAGAAACATCAACTTAAGCCAAAGCGTAAGCCTATGATATTCAGTGTAATGCAAGCTTATTGGGGTTGTCGGGGCTGAGATCTTACTTTACAGGCTAGTCTTCAGCTTAGTCGGTATGCGATACCATCAAATATTATCAAAAGCCCTAACCAAGAACCATGAACCGACCCAATCATCAACTCACCATGACTGTGCTCATGACACCAGACACCGCCAATTTTGCCGGTAACGTGCACGGGGGTACCATTCTGAAATTGTTAGATGAAGTCGCCTACGCCTGCGCAAGTCGCTATGCCGGTCGCTATGTGGTGACACTAAACGTCGAAAACGTCACTTTTCGTGAGCCGATTCACGTGGGCGAACTCGTGAACTTCTTAGCCAGTGTTAACGCAACCGGTCGCACGTCGATGGAGATCGGCATCAAAGTAATCGCTGAAAACATCCGCACACAAGCCACCAGACACGTCAATAGCTGTTTCTTCACCATGGTCGCCGTTGATGACAACCGAAAGCCGGTGATGGTGCCAGCATTTGTACCCACCACACCAGACGAAATTCGCCGCAACCAAGCGGCCCAAACCCGTCGAGCGCAGAAAAACCCAAAACCGTAAACTCGCTCAACCGAACAAAATAAATAAAGCTGGGATCCAAAGCGAAGCCAACACAACCTGCATTGCCAACGCGAGACCAGCGTAAGCGCCTGCCTGCGGATTGACTTGAATGGCTCGCGCAGCACCGATACCATGCGATACGGTACCCAGTGCAAACCCGCGCCGTGTCCAGTCCTCTTTGCTTTGACCAACGCGTATCAAACCAAAAAGCGATCGAGCCAACAGCGCACCAATTAGCCCACTAAGCACAGCAAATACAGCCGCCAACTCAGGGATGCCGCCAATTGACTGCGCCAAACCCATGGCAACCGGGGCAGTCACCGACTTGGGTATCAAAGACAAAGCAACCGATTCGGGTAGCAGCAACCAGCGCGCCAAACCATAAGCACTCAAAGCGCTAACCACACCACCCAAAAAACCTGCCAGCACCAATCGCCCAAAGTGTTGCCTTAACTCGGTTCGCCTGAGCCACAGCGGCAAAGCCAGTGAAACCACGGCTGGACCCAACAGGAAATGAATAAACTGCGCACCGGAAAAATAGCGTTGGTAGGGAAGCCCCAGCCAAAGCAAAGAAGCACCAATGAGCACGATGCTCCAGAGCACCGGATTTAACCAAGGTGACTGATCGAATTGCTGGTAAATCGTCACGCACGTCACATACACAAGTAAGGTTGCCGTGAGACCAAACAAAGGGGTGGCGGATAAGTACGTCCATAGCTCAACGAAATCAGCCATCATCACCCTCGCGCCGAAATAGTCCCGCCAGAACAGCCACAGTGATAACCAAACCAAATAAGGTCGACAACAACAAAATCAAACCCACTTGCCACCAAATGGGCCCTAACACGTCTAGGTGGATAATCACGCCAACACCCACGGGCACAAAAAGCAAGGACAAGTTAGCCAACAAAAACTCCGCCACCGCGCGCACGTACTTCAAAATCCAAGTATTCGATAATGCTGGCCATAACAGCAGTAGGCCGAGGACTGGACCGGGCAGCTGCAGTGGCAACACCCAAGACAACGCCTCGCCGAGTACCTGAAAAAGCAACAACAAGGTGAAACCAATTAACGCTTGCATCGCAATCCTATGAAAAACTTGGCAGTATTGAAGTCTATCAGCCACTGACAGGCTCAGAAACCAACTCAGGTAGCACCGCCAAGTCCAGGAAGGACGGCGCCGATTCGACCGTGGCGGTGAGCCATGCGTCAAACCGACTTGCTGGCAGCACCACGGGCGTACGCTTCTCGTCTGCCGGACGGTGAAATCGTCGCATCACGGGATGTGCATGGGCATTAATAGTGAGCATCGTAAAAGACACAACAATCTCAGCACTCTGTGGGTCGACCCACCGTTGCCAAAGGCCAGCAATACCAAATGGCTCACCCGCAGTCGTTCTGATTTGCCACCGTACGGCTCGTTGCGTTTCGTAACAAGGCTCAAAAAAATGATCCACCAAGACCACTGCAAATTGCTGCGCTCGCCACGCTTGTTTGAAACTCGGCTTGGTTGCGACTGTCTCACTGCGGGCGTTATAGGTGTGGCGGCCAAGCTTGGAGTCTTTGGCCCAAGGTGCGATCAGACCGAACCGCGCCAACCCAATACCACGTCGACCATCACGCTGACTTTGAACCAAGATCGGACCAAGCTGTCCAGGGTAGACATCTTGCTCAACGCACGGCAAGTCAACACCCAACGTTTGTTTGGCCCAAGCCGAATCGGTAGAAGGTCGGTAAACAGCGCACATGAATCAAAGAATACGCGATTTTGTGGCTCTCAGCAGTTGCCTAAATCACCAACCGAGATCCCAACTCGAGCACCCGATTGGCTGGCATTTGGAACGCTCGCGACTGTGAAATTGCATTCCGAAACAGCACCAGAAAAAAACGTTTCCGCCAAACCGCCCAACCCTGCCCTGGCTGTACTTCAAGTGCATGGCGGTTGGACGTATAGTCATAGTCATTGACTGGGTCATCTTCGGGAAACACGCGACGCAAAGCCTCAGGAATATCTAAGGTGTCGCGAAAGCCATATTCGACATTAACCTTATAAATCCCATCACCAAGCGCTTGAACCTGATAGCGATCCTGATCGCTGACAAAAGGGGTTTCAAGCACCTCAATGTGTAAACAAATCACCTTCTTGGGCATCACATGAAGACGCTCAGCCTGCGCCACCAGTGCTGAGGGCGCAATAGATTCATCGCTGGTGAGATACACCCCTGTGCCTGGGCTGCGATACAGAGACCTTTGAACGATGTCTTTTAAAAATTCAATAAGTGGTCTGTCAATTTGGCGCTCACACTCAACAATAGCCTCGACGCCTTTACGCCAATTGACCATCACCAGCAAAATCATCGCTGACAAAACGACTGGGAACCAACCCCCATCAAAGATTTTTACGGCATTCGCCCCAAAAAACAAACCATCGATGACAACGTATATCGCCACCAAACCCAGCGCACGCAACCAGTGCCAACGCCAGCCATGGATTAAGATTGCAATCACAAAAAAGTCGGTAATCAGCATGGTGCCTGTCACCGCGATGCCGTAAGCTGCGCCCAGTGCGTTTGAGGACTGAAAGATCAACACAAGCGCAATAACCAACGCAAGCATGATCCAATTGGCTGCTGGCACATAGATTTGACCCGTCTGCGTATCGGAGGTGTGTTTGATGACAAGCCTTGGGAGAAAGCGCAATTGCACCAACTGCTGCGTCATTGAAAAAACGCCTGAGATGACCGCCTGAGAGGCCACGACCGTTGCAATGGTGGCAAGCACCACCAATCCATGTATCGCCCAGTCCGGCGCCAACCTGAAAAAGGGATTGTGAATGTTTTCTGGATGAGCCAGTACGATTGCCCCTTGGCCCAAGTAGTTCATTAGCAGCGCTGGAAATACCAAGAGGATCCACGCGCGCTGAATGGGCTTGGCACCAAAGTGGCCCATATCAGCATGTAGGGCCTCTGCGCCTGTCATGCACAAGACAACACTACCGAGAACAAAAAAACTTAACCCTGCGTTGTTTTGAACAAACGCCCAAGCATGAACTGGGCTTAGCGCCGACAGTACCGCAGGCGACGGCACAATCGCACTGATGCCCAGCGCCGCGATCACCACAAACCAGATCAACATCACAGGCCCAAAGAGTTTGGCAATTCGGGCGGTGCCTTGTCTTTGAAACAAAAACAAAACCCCCAAGATGACCAACGATATGGGGATCACGTACGAATCCAATTGAGGTGAAATGATTTGAAGACCCTCAACGGCCGACAACACCGAGATAGCAGGCGTGATGACACCGTCGCCATAAAAGAATGCCGCACCCAAAAGACCTAGGGGAACAAAAATCACTCTCAATCGGTTGTGACGCGGCACATTGCTAATAAGAAGCGTCATCAAAGCGACAATACCACCCTCGCCAGCGTTGTCAAATCGCATGACAAACAAGACATACTTAAAAGTAACCACCAACAACAGTGACCAAGCAAAAAGCGACAAGATGCCCAGTACATTGGCTTCAGTCACCGGCACCGGATGCAACGGGTTATTGAATACTTGTTCGAATGCATAAAGTGGGCTGGTGCCAATATCACCAAAGACGACACCGAGCGCCCCCAGCGTAAGGCCAAGGGCACTGACAACAGGTTTTGTGTGATTTGTTAACGCCATATATGCAAAAGGCTTAGCCATGAAATAACCTGAAACCTACCATGTCATCCTGACAGCTAACCGTCATGAGATTTAGTCAGACTCACTCGTCGGCCCGCGCAACAACTTGCGCCAGTCTTCGGGCACGTCAAGTTCAAACCCCAATATCGCTGAAGACAACGCTTTGCCGTAGTTATCCAGACCCAAGTTGCGTGAGACACCACCGCCAAGCGCCCCTTCACAAACGAAGTTAAAGGCATCGATATTGGTAACCACGTAACGGGTCACCTGACCAGTGATGGCACCCTTATAAAAAGCTTTGAATCGTTCAGCCGTGAGTTGCTCGCGCAACGCTGGGAAAAAAAGCGGATCATAAGCAAACACGGCGATATTTGATGTGTTGCCCTTGTCACCGGAACGGGTGTGCGCGAGGCGCTGTAATTTGACTCTCATCGATTAGCTCTCTGAAATGGTGACTGTGGCTTGCACAGCATCGCGCGCCACAAGCGAAGACCAAATGCCAATGACTTCCCTCACGCGGTCTTGAAACGGCACACGCTTACCCGTGTGCGCAATACCCGACACAGCCATGCCATCAACTTCACGACCAACTTTCTCTGCCTGCGCGCGAGTGCGTGTGCGTGCTGCCACGCGCACAGCCACTTCGTAGGGTTCAGGCGCATCAACAGGCGTGGCAAGACCATGAATCGCATTCAAACCCAAGAAATCAATCCGCAAATCATCTGACTGAAGATCGACGATCTTGAAGCGCTCCTGTAAAACGGTTTTGGCGATCTCAGCGCGGCGCACCGCACCAGGACCCGCATAAAAAAACATATCTTCACCCACAAATCCCTCTTGGCATCCCATCGATACTTTGAGGGTAGGCGAACGCGGTTTGCCACTGACACCACTGACTCGAACACGATCGGGGCCAACCGTCTCAATCTGAGCGGTGGTGAAGTCGACGGTAACATCGGGTGTTAAGTAATGGGCAGGGTCGTGAACTTCGTACAACATTTGCTCTTTAACCGTTTGAAGCGTAACGCACCCGCCGGTGCCAGCCAGCTTACCGATGACACAGCTGCCATCTTGCTCGACCTCTGCAATCGGAAAACCCAGATCCCAGGGGCGTTCAACCTCTTTAAAACCTGGATCCACAAAATAGCCACCCGTGACTTGCGCACCACACTCCAACAAATGCCCAACCGCTGATCCTCGGGCCAGTCGATTGTGATCCAAAGGATCCCAACCAAACTCATGCATCAATGGCGCTAAAAAAAGTGAGGGATCGGCAACCCGCCCCGTAAAAACAATGTCTGCACCCTGTGCAAGCGCTTGAACAATCGGTTCAGCGCCCAGATAAACTTCAGCCGATATCAACGTGTCTGCCAAGGTTTGCGTCGATTGACCATTTTCTAAAATCTTATCGGTCAAGCCCAGCACGCGTTCCGTGATCAAACTGCCGTTAACCGCTGCCACCTTAACGCCCGTGGCACCAATCTGTCTCAAAATCTCGATGGCCTTTGCCGCCGCTGCATCTGGATTGATCCAGCCTTGATTGGAGATGATTTTGGTACCGTGCGCCAAGCAGGCTGGCAAAACAGCTCTCAACCGATCCTCCAAATAAGTGTCGTATCCCGCGAAGTTTGTGTCTCGGCGGGCACGCACCTGAGCGGCTGAAATGGTTGCCTCGGCCATGGTTTCAAAGCACAAATAATCCAACTGCCCATGCTTGGCTAATTCAGCCGCAGGGCTAATACGATCTCCCCACCAGCCTGACCCAGTGCCTATCCGAATGCTTTTTTTCATGAAATTCCTTATTATCATCGGCGCTTGTTGCCGTGAAAAGCTTGTGTGCTTTCTGCAAGATAAAGGCTGTGACAACTTAGGGCAAGACAGCTAAAAAAAGGTCCTTAATTAGCATCAAAACACAGTACGTTTTCAGGGATGAATACCTTACTTACTTCGCCAAACCATGACCATTGACGCCAAAATCTTCAAGCCGCCGCTAAAGCAATCTTCCAAGCACGCGTAGACCGATGCGCCATTCGATGCCTTTATTGCGCCCAAAGTTAAAGCTGAGGTGGCCTTCATCATGGATCGCGACCGCAATGCCGAGCCACCCTCGTTTGCTGAGTTTGTCTCAAGCGTAGCCTACACCCCACCGGCCATCGAAAACGTCGACAGAATGATCAAAGACTGGCAGATCCGCTGATCGATACCTTGGCTGACCACGCCTCGGAACGATCGAGCCACAGAAAATTGACAGGCAACTCTGGATCAATCACTCGATTGCTGTCGTTGGTTATGGCACGATTGGTATGGGCCACCCGCTTCGCGCGGCTTATTGGCTGGCTTGCACTGTGGCTGAACATGGCCAACCTCTCAGAGCCGGTGAGGTCATCTTGTCGGCTTCACTGTGCGCAATGAAAAGCGTAGAAATAGGCGATGTTATCCATGCCCAGCTCGGCAAGCTCGGGTTTGTAAACGGCCCATTTGCATTTGTATAGCCAGATGGTTCCTAACCGTTTCGTTCTTCTTGGCAATCCACACAAAAAACCACAGCCAGATCGCTATCGAGTCGCGCGGGGTCTAGGGTCACTTCACACTCGCAGCACAGCCCATATGACCCGGCGGCTACACGGTTTAGCGCTGCATCCAATTTACGACGACGAATGTCCAGCCTTTGTTGGCCACTGATGGCCATGGCTTTTTGCTGCAGCGCGTCGCCACGTGAAGCGCTTCCCACTGTTGATTGATCCAATGCAACGATGCTCGCTGCATCAGCGACATCAACCAATGCTGCCATTACTTCTGCTAACTCAATGCGCAAGCGCGCTTCGATACTGCCTGAGTCTAAATCTGGTGTCATTTGTTTCTCGGTTCATTTTTAGGTTCACTTATTCGTGACGCAACGCATCAATTGGATCCAATTGCGCTGCCCTTCGTGCCGGCACGAACCCAAACACCACACCGATGGCTGCGGAAAAAACAAACGCCATGACGTTGATGACGGGATCAAAGAGAAACGGCAAGCCCATCAAACCTGTTACCGCATAACAAGCACCGAACGATAAGATGATACCCGCGATACCCCCAAACGCTGATAAAACCACTGCTTCAATCAAAAACTGCAACAAAACTTCTCGTTCAAGAGCCCCAATGGCAAGCCTCACCCCAATTTCACGCGTTCTCTCGGTCACTGAGACAAGCATGATGTTCATGATGCCTATGCCACCCACAAGCAAGCTCACCGCAGCCACAGCGCCCAACAAAGCCGTCATGATCTGAATCGTCCCCGACAGCGCCTGGGCAATCTGGCGTGTGTCGACCACACTGAAATCATTTTCATCGTTCTCGGCAATATTTCGTCGCTCACGCATCAAACGATTAATGTTGTCGATGATCTGCTCTGTATCGGCCATGTCGTTAACCGACATCAAGATCGGTGAGACATCCAAATTGCCCGACAGTCGGCGTTGCGCTGTCGTCAATGGGATCAGCACCGTGTCGTCTTGATCCAAACCGATGCCCCCTTGGCCCTTTGGCGACAACAAACCAATAATCTGACAGTCAAAATTTCGCACGCGTAGTCGGTCGCCGATGGGGTTAACGGCACCGAAAAGCTCGCGGCGCACCGTCTCACCGATTACACAGACCGATCGGCCAGACTGCAATTCATCATCTTCAAATTTTCGTCCGTCCGCTAGGACCCAATTACCCGTGATGAAATAATCATTTGTGGTACCAACCACAGTTGAAGACCAGTTCCTGTTTTCAGCCACCAAAGTGATGGCACGTGTGACCGCTGGCGCCACAGCTTTGAGCCCCACGATTTGCTCTTGCAAAGCCTGAACATCTTGAATGTTGAAAGCGTTTGAGCCGGCCCGATCGCTGCTTGGCCCCAAGCGCTGGCCAGCACGCATGACCAACAAATTACTACCCAAATTTGAAATGCGCTCGGACACCATCACCGTGGCACCGTTGCCCAAAGTCACCATGGTGACCACCGCGGCGACCCCAATCACAATGCCAAGCACCGTCAGAAACGAACGCATGAGATTGCGTCGGATTTCGCGAAGCGCCAGCAAAAAGGCGTTAAACCACATCAGTGATCCTCTCGCGCTGCATTGATCTCAGGCACCAACTGCTGCTCATCCCCGCGTACCCGTCCGTCAACAAATGTCACCACTCGGCTGGCATAGGCTGCCATCTCAGCCTCATGGGTCACCATCAAAACAGTGATTTTGCGGGTTTGATTCAGCGTGGTTAACAGCCCCATGATTTCTTTACTCCGACTGCTGTCTAAATTACCGGTCGGCTCATCAGCAAGCAACACCAGAGGGTTGGTCACGATACCGCGGGCAATGGCCACCCGTTGCTGTTGGCCGCCTGAAAGTTCTGCTGAGGTGTGACCTTCCCAACCGGCTAGGCCAACGCTCTCCAAGGCTTTGGCGGCAAGCTCACGGCGAACTGGCGCCGACTCACCGCGATAAAGCAACGGCAACTCGACGTTTTCTTGGGCGCTGGTGCGCGCCAATAAATTAAACCCTTGAAACACAAATCCCAGCGCATGTCGACGCAGCAAGGCACGTTGTTGGCGTGTTAACCGCTCGACATGAATGCCCTGAAACAGATACTGACCTGTTGTCGGGGAGTCCAAACAACCCAACATATTCATCACGGTTGACTTGCCTGAACCGCTTGGCCCCATGATGGCCACAAATTCACCGGCGTAAATATCGAGGTCGATGCCTTTCAATGCTTCAAAGGCCGCGACACCGGTACCGTACGTCTTGGTGACCCCGCGCAGCTGAATCAGAGGCTCTCTGGCAGCTGAAGTCGGCGTGGGCAACGCGTCAATCACTTTGCCCGCTCCTGCCCAATAACAACCAAGTCATCGACCGCCAGATCACCCGTAACGATCTCTGTTAAGCGTCCATTACTGATGCCGGCTTGAACTTCAATGGGCTGCGGTTTGTCCTGTCCTAGCGACCAAACTTGGCTGGTATTGGCCCGACTGGCCATCGCTGTTTGACCGGACCCACCCGTCAACGGAACATATCGCAAGGCCGCATTGGGCACCAACAACACATCTCGACGCTCAGCCACCGTAATGGTGGCTGATGCCGTCATGCCCGGGCGCAAAGCGAGGTCATCGTTATTGACGCTTAGGATGGTTTTATAAGTCACCACGTTGTCGGTTGTCGTTGATCCCAGCCCAACCCTTTCTATGTTTGCTGGAAACTGTCTTCCCGGCCAAGCTGCAACCGTGAATGTGACCATTTGACCAGGGCGAACGCTAGCCACATCGGCCTCATCGACTTGTATTTGCAACTCCATCTTGGTGAGGTTTTCTGCAATGGTAAACAAGATCGGGGTCGACATGGCGGCCACCACCGTATTGCCAGGCTCCACTTCGCGGGTCAACACCACGCCATCAACAGGCGAGGTAATTTGGCCCTTCTGTAAGTTGGTTTCGTTGGTTTTTAACTCGGCGGCGGCCTGCATGACGGATGCCTTGGCTGCGTTTTCATTGGCCAAGGCACGTTTGAGCATGGCGTCAGCCACTTCAATCTCACTTGCAGACGGCACTTTGCCCTTTGACAGCTTAAAGACTGTTTGCAACCGTCCAAACGTAGCCCGCGTTTCAGCCACTGTTGCTTGCGCCAGTAGGACTTGCGCCTGGGCGGCCGCTAAGGCAGCACTGGACTTGGCAATCGCGTCATTGAGACGAGCGGTGTCAAGCACAGCAAGCAACTGCCCTTTTTTTACCGTGTCATTCTCGTTAACCAAGATAGCTTCCAAAGTACCCGACAATTCAGACCCCACTTCGACCGTTCGGGTCGGTTGAATCGTGCCGGTTGCGGTTGCTGTCACCACTAACTCACCGCGGGTGACTGGGCTTGTTAAATAGTTAATCTCTTCTTGGCCACGCGCTTGGTACCAATAATAGACACCCGCAAACACCAACAACAACAGCAACAACCACACCAAAATAGCCCGGCCACGACGTGGCTTTTTTTGCGCCTGTTCAAGCATTTTGCCCAAATCAGGGGTTTGATTTGCTGGCGCAACCGATGGGGCTGGCGTCTTGTCGTGACTCGTGTTCATGGCGATTGGGTGTCCTTCGTTGGCGTGGCAGTCATCACAGCGGTATCTTGCCAGCCACCACCGAGTGCCTTGTAGAGCTGTATCAGTGTCACGAGCTGGGTGGCTTGTGACTGTGCAAAGCTTTCTTGAGCGTTCAATTGCGACCGCTCAGTAATTAAGACTTGCTCAAAATCAACCAAGCCCGCCTGATATAGCTCGCGAGACTGTTGCGCCGCACTTTCAGCGGCGACAGTCGATGTTGACAGGGCCAGACTGCGTTGCCTAGAAAAAGCATGCGCGATCAAGGCGTTTTCGACATCTTCAAGTGCCCGCAAAACGGCTTGCTCATACTGAATCAAGGCCTGCTCTTGAACTTGTGTTTGCGCTTGGACTTGGCTGCGCAGTCGACCGCCATCAAACAAAGTCCCACTTAACGTTCCAAACACCACACCAATGAGCGAGTCTGTCACCCCTAGCCCCGTCAGATTAAAAGCCGTCCAAGCCAGCGAGGCACCCAAGTTAAGACTTGGGTAACGCTTGGCCATGGTTTGCCCGACGCGGGCAGTCTCTGCAGCAAGATTGCGCTCAGCGACTCGCAGATCTGGCCGCTGGGTGAGCACATTAGCCGGCACCCCGGTGGCAACACGGGCGGGCACAATGGGCAGCGGTTTAACGCTCGCCAACCGATCGTTTACAGCGCCTGGCACACGTCCTGTTAAAACTGCCAATCGATTTTTGGCCCGCGCCAGTTCAATCTCTAAATCTGGGATGGTGGCTCGCGTCTGCTCGAGACTGGCAATCGATTGCGCCACGTCTGTTTGACGCGCCAGACCTGCTTGGTAGCGCCATTTGGCGATTTGTAGTGTTTCGGCTTGCGAGGCCAAATTGAGTCTCGCAATCGCCAATCGCTGTTGAAAGTTACGCACATCGACGTAGTTTTGTGCCACTTCAGCTATCACTGAAACTTGAACGTTCTCTAAATCAGCCTGACTGGCCTCTAAGTCAGCATCAGCGGCTTCGATCGAACGCCTCGTGCCTCCAAAAATATCGACTCCCCAACTGGCGTCAAAGCCGGCGTCATATTGGGTGGTATCAGGCCGCTCAGCCTCCGGTGCGCCGTAAAAAGTCGGTGTCGCCGCCACTTTGGCGTTGATTGTTGGATACAAAGCACTCACAGCTTGCGTGCGATTGGCCCGGACTTGCTGCAAACGCGCTTGCGCCCGCTCAATGGACAAATCCTCAGCGAGGGCCGCTGCGATGAACCAATTCAGATCGACATCGTTGAGTTCAAGCCACCAGTTGGCTGGGTTTTGAAGGGGGTCAACCTCAAAAACCGCTATTTCAGTCAAATCCGGGCTGACAGACTCCTGCCACTGCGCCGGCACAATCACATCGGGGGCTTGGTAGTCTGGCCCCACAGAGGCTAGGCCAGCACAACCCACCACCGATATGGCTAGCAACCCGGTACACAGCCGCAGCGCCATACCGTTCTCTCTGCGCTTGGGAGTTGCCGCTAAATACATTGCTAAAGTCAATTGCCTAGACCCACGTTTTGTCCGTCTCTGTCTGATTTAAAGCAAAACCAATTGATTAAAAAAAGCCAACGACCATTTAAGCCAAACTGAAACCATCAGGCAATTATTCGCCAGTGCAAGACACATACTAGACTGTCAAAGCCATTAGAAATTGCAAAGCCTTGCAAACCACCCGCGTGAAGTATGCCTTTTGATCGGCACGGACCAGGCCTCAGCCCTATAATCGCTGCGTAACACACTCAAAAAATAATGGAGCCTATCAATGAAAGCCACCAAACGTTTGATCCCTGCGCTACTGGCCAGCCTAATTCTAGGCGGTGTCGGCGTCGCTACTGCCGAAACACGTGTCACTTATAAATCAGCCAAAGCCGGCTCATCCTATTACCAAATGGGCGTTGAATTGGCCCAGGCCATGAAAGCTGGCACCAACGGCGATATCATCATCACGTTAGAGGAGAGCCAAGGCTCTGTTCAAAACGTCATGGAAGCCGCAACCCGCACGGGGAACTACGTTTTTACGACGCCACCATCGTTGGTGACTTCGGCCATGGCCGACAAAGGTCCGTTCGAGAAACGACCATCGCCAAAATACCAAGACATCCGCGCGCTGTTTCCAATCCCATCGCTGACTATGCACTTTGTGGCGCACGGCCAAGCGGGTATCAACTCGTTTGAAGACATGGCGGGCAAAAACGTCTTGATCGGCAAGGGCACGTTTTCTGCTCGCGAAGGTCAGAAATACCTGAACCTATTCGGTTTAGAGGGTAAGGTCAATGTCGCTGACGTCGAACTCAACAACGCCGTTCCTGCTTTAAAGAACCGCCAGATTGACGCTTTTGTAACTGCGGGTTCCTTTCCTGCGCCCAACGTGATTGAGGTGGCTGCCAGCACGCCAGTGGTTATTTTGTCGATGTCTGACGCCCAAATTGCACAGACAGGCGCCGCCAAAGTGACGATTCCTGCCAATACTTATTCTGGACAGACAAAAGAAATCAACACCACCTCATTGCCAGTGATTGCTTACACAACCACTCAAATGGATGACAAAACGGCTTACGAACTCACCAAGACTTTTTGGGCAGAGCGCAACCGCATGGCCCAGACAGCGGCTTGGTGGCGCGGTGTGACGCCTGAAATGTTGGCGAACATTCCCAGCAAAATTCACCCCGGTGCTGTGCGTTACTACAAAGAGCAAAACATTGCGCTTTCAGCAGCCAATCAATAACCAATAGTTGCCACTCTCACGATGCCCTTGCTTGGATTTAGAAACATTTTCTGGCCCGCGCTGGGCATCGTCTGCATATCATTTCACCTCTGGCTGATTTTTGCCGGCCTGGTGCCCAATCTCATCAGCCGTCCTATTCATATGGCTTTGGCATTGCCTTGGGTCTTTCTGTGGCGTCCCAAAGGCAAACACATTGACATCTGGAGTGCACTGGCGTGTTTGGCTGGCTTGGTTGCGTGCGCCTGGGTGGCTTTGGAGCAAAGTTCACTGACTGATCAGTACGGCAGCTTAGACGGCGCACTGCAGACGACTCTCGCTGTTGTCTTGATATTGGCGGCCATCGACATGGCGCGGCGGGCGGTTGGTTGGCCTTTGCCATGCATTGCTGCCCTGATGTTGCTGTATGGGTTACTTGGCCAACACATCCCAGGCGAGTTCGGTCACGCTGGAATGCCGTTGAGCAGTTTTTTGGGCACCTTGACCATCACAGAGGGTGGGCTTTGGGGTAGCCTCACCGGTGTCTCAGTGTCCATCGTCGCCATATTTGTCATTTTTGGCGCAGTCCTGAACGCGGGGCAAGCAGGCTCAGGTTTCATGAACATTGCTGCCGCTGTTGCAGGCAGGCTAACGGGCGGGGCAGCCAAAGTCTCCGTGCTGTCCTCGGCCCTTTTCGGTTCCATATCGGGCTCTGCCTCTGCCAACGTCGCCTCAACCGGATCGATCACGCTACCAGCCATGCGTCGTCTGGGATACCCTCGATCTTTGGCCGGCGCTGTCGAGGCTGTTGCCTCTTCGGGCGGGCAGATCATGCCGCCGCTGATGGGCGCTGGCGCCTTTGTCATGGTTGAGCTCACTGGTGTGCCGTATGAGGACATCATGCTCGCCGCTCTGCCTGCAGCACTGCTTTACTTTTTTGCGGTGTGGATGGGTATCAACGCCTTCTCTAAACGGTATGACTTACCGGGTGTGCCCGCAAGCGACAGACCCGCCACAAAGACGGTGCTCATTACCGCTGGTTTTTTTGCCATCCCCTTTGCCGTTCTGCTTTACGGCATGTTTGGACTGCGATACACGCCCCAATACGCCGCTTGCATGGCGATCATCGTGGGCGCGGCACTCTTATTAACTGATGATAAGTTCCGATTTGAGCCCCGCCTTATTCTGGGCCGATTGGTGAATGCCTCAGAGACGTCTGGGCGTCAGATCGCCATGATTGCTTCGATAATCTTGTGCGCCTCTTTGATAGTCGGTGTGCTTGGCATGACCGGCTTGGGCGTTAAGATCACGTCCCTGATATTGTCTGGATCTGGTGGCCTACTTTGGCCTGCCGTGTTGTTGACAGCCCTGACATGTCTTTTGTTGGGTATGGAGGTGCCAACCACTGCGGCCTATGTGATCTGTGTCTCGGTTGCAGGCCCCGCCCTGACAGCGCTGGGTTTGGGTACGCTTCAAACGCATTTGTTTGTGTTTTGGTTTGCCTTACTCTCAACCATCACCCCACCGGTCTGCGGTGCGGTTTTTATTGCTGCCGGCATGGTTGAAGAAAACTGGTTGAAGGTGGCCTGGAAAGCCATGGCCCTTGGCATCGGACTTTATCTGATCCCGTTGGGCATGATCTCCACGCCTGAACTGATTGAATTAGGTGACCAGCCCGTCGCCGCTGTCCTTGCCATGATCAAAGTGGGGGTTGCCACAACGCTTGTGGCCTACGGCGTTATTGTGCCTGGCAGTCTTTGGAAACGCTCGCTTGCAATCGTGGCCGGCCTGATTCTTTTGCTTTACCCGACGAGCGCTTGACCTCGGCTAAGTGCCAGCCATCCCTTAAATGAACGGTAAATCACCACGACGAAGGCGCCCAAATAGACCATCCATCCAAATATGGAAAATGACAAGATCAATGTCAATACGAACCCTGCGAGAAAAATCCAAAACGTATTCATTTGCCAGTAGAAATGGCTTTCTAAATATGAACCTTTCACTTCACTGAACATCGAGTAGTTAATCGCGATGGCGATAAAACCAGTCACGATAGAAAAGACCGAAGCAATGTAAAGGATGTAGTTCAGTTGGGTAAAAAACTTTCTTTGATTATCCAGAGGGTTGCCGGGAAGCTCTTGCATTCAGTTTTCCTGTTATGTAGGTGTTGAGTACGAGTAACAAACTGCAGCCAGTCATGAATACATAGAACATATTCACACCAGCGGCACGCATGATATACCCGCAAATCAACGGCCCAAGACAGGCACCGATTGCGTAGGATATTACTAGCACAGCACTAAGACTCACTCGCCGTTGACTTGAGACCAAATCATTGGCGTAGGAACCAGCCAGCGGATAGAGTGTGAACTGAACCACACCACTGATCGCTGCCACCGCTAGCAACATCCAGTAAGGAACGGTTAACCATCCCCATAAAAGAACGGTGATGGCCGCCAAAACGATCCCGTTAATTTGGATCAACCGTTCCCGCCCAACACGATCAGATAACCAACCGATGGGCCACTGCGCCAGCAATCCTGCCCCAACGGATGTCGACATGAAAAGGGCGACCTCGTTGGTACTAAATTCAAGACCAACGACATAAACGGGTGCCAACGCGTAGAACGCCGCCGAAATATTGCCAGACAGAAATAGCGTGATTAGTGCTGCCGGTGCGACTTTAAAAAAGAAACCAAAATCAAGCGGCGCCGGCAACTGTGGCGCTGGATGCAAACGCACCGTCCACACGATGGGAATCAAGCCAACCACATGGCAGATGGCCACTAATGTCAGTGGGCGCAAGTCCAGTGTGGGATACATCATGATGGCCATTTGTCCAATGGCTGTGCCCAAGCCCGACATGACCAAGTAAAACGAAAACACTCGACCTCTGTTTTGATTTTCGATTTGCTCATTGAGCCAACTCTCAATCACGATCAACTGAACCGCCATGGCAGCACCCGCGACCGCCCGAAGCAATAGCCAGACCGTCATGTGATCGATCAAGGTCTGGGCCAGGACCATCACAGAGCAGGCCGCCGCCGCCGCTGCAAACGCGCGCACGTGCCCCACCCGTACGATCATCATGTGACCGGCTCGGCCACCAAGCACAAGACCAAAGTAGTATGCCGATAAGAGGGCACCAATCCATACCTCGCTGACACCATCAGCAGATAGTTTTAGGCCCATGTAGACGTTAAAAAGCCCCACACCTAGGAGCATGACCAAGGTTGAGGTGAAGAGCGAAGAAAAAGAAGCGAGAGTGGCAAACATAACGTTTATCGGTGTGCTTCTAAGATTAACGCGGTGTCAGTCGCTTTGAAAAAGAAAACTCGATGCATGCCATCAGTCTAAGTCACAACTGTCTGAACTTGCCCACATCCGTGTTCACAACGAAAAAAAACCGACCCAAACAGATCGGTTTTTTTGTTAGAACGCTTTATTAGAGATGAGCGATCATTGCCTCGGCTGAGCTGGCTTCAAAAGCACCCGCTTCTTCAACAGCCAGCGTCGTGATCACACCGTCCTCAATGATGGCGGCATAGCGCTGTGAGCGAACGCCCATGTTGCGTGCCGTCAAATCAAGCTCCAAACCCATGGCCTTGGTCCAAGCCGCTGAGCCATCACCCAACATACGAACCTTGCCATCAACTTTTTGTTCACGGCCCCACGCACCCATCACAAAAGCGTCGTTAACTGCGACGCACCAGATTTCATCAATGCCTTTGGCCTTGATGGCGTCGTGGTGGGCGACAAACCCAGGCACGTGCTTGGCAGAGCATGTTGGCGTAAAAGCACCAGGCAAAGCAAACATCAAAATCTTTTTGCCTTTAACCAAATCAGCCACTTCAAAATTGTTTGGTCCCACCGAACACGCGGCAGATTCGGTTTCAATAAACTCGGTCAGCGTGCCGCTAGGGACGCGATCTCCAACTTTAACTGTCATTTGATGTTCTCCGTTTGAGCCACCTTAGTGGCGAATATTCGTGTGGCGTATCATAGGACACTTGAAACCACTGTGTACACATGCCCTTGAGTCTATGACTATTTTCCCATGAAATCAGTCGCTTCTCTACTGTCACGCTTATTTGGGGATTGGACCCAAGAGGTTAACGCCCGCTCTTTGCGTGCGGACACGATCGCGGGCTTACTGGGCGCCGTGCTGGTGCTACCCCAAGCGATTGCATTTGCCATGCTGGCAGGTTTGCCGCCCCAATACGGTTTGTACACTGCTATTGTGCCCTGCGTGGTGGCCGCTTTATTCGGCTCTAGTCGTCACGTCATGTCAGGACCCACCAATGCCTTGTCATTGGCACTATTCGCTATGCTCACGCCACTGGCGATTGCCGGTAGCAGCGAGTACATCCAATTGGCCCTTACTGTCACCATACTGGTGGGTTTGATTCAAGCAGGCATTGGATTGTTAAAACTCGGTCTGTTGGCCAACTTTATCTCGCCTGCCGTTTTGGGTGGATTTACCAGCGGTGCGGCTGTTTTGATTGCACTGCATGCCGTGGGTGACGCCATTGGCGTGAAAGCGACAAATGTGTCAGGTGCCATCGCCACAACCCATTACTACCTTTCGCACCTCGACGCTATTGCCTGGGCCAGCCTAATCGTGAGCCTATCGACCGCCGCCTCAGCACTAATCGTTAAGCGATTTTTGGGTGCCCGATGGCCCTATATGCTCGCGGGGCTTCTGATCGGGGCAATCATTGGCGTGGCTCTAAATGCCTTAACGACCCCTGCGAGCTGGGGTGTGGTGCAGCAAGTCGGTCACATACCCTCAGCCATCCCGCAGTGGCAATTACCCACCGTTAACTGGGACCAATTACCAGAGCTGTTTGGCATTGCCTTGGCGCTCAGTATTGTGGCACTGGGCCAATCGACCTCAATTGCCAAGGCACTTGGCCTGCGCTCGGGTCAAACGGTCGACCCCAATAAAGAGTTCTGGGGGCAAGGTTTGTCAAACATTGCCGGCGGCTTTTTTTCCAGTTACGTTTCCTGCGGCTCTCTCAATCGCTCACTGCCTAACTTTGAAGCAGGCGCCAAAACCCCACTGGCCTCGGTTGCCAGCGCCCTGATTTTGATCAGTGCGGTGACCCTGTTTGGCTCCGCGCTCGCTTTTTTACCGCAGGCCGCTATCGCTGCGCTCTTATTGATGGTCGCTTGGTCCCTGTTTGATTTACCGCGCTGGCAAACCCTCTGGCGCCAACAACGCACTGAATTTTTAATTGCCGCCGTCACGGCCACTGCCACGGTTCTGTTGCGAATGGAAATGGCCATTTTGCTGGGCACGCTGCTTTCACTCGTGGTGTACCTCAATCGCACATCAAAACCGGCTGTGCGTTTGATGGGTTTTTTGTCGCGTGACCCTCGCCGTCACTTAGAAAATATTGAATACAGCGAGGGCGAAGCGGTCTTATCATGCCCACAGCTCACCATGATCAGAATGGAAGGTGCCGTGTACTTCGGCGCCACAGCTCACGTGTCAGCGCGCCTAGCGGATCTGCGTCGAGGCATCAATAGCCCCAAACACCTGCTGGTCATGTCGCGCAGCATGAACTTTGTTGACTTGTCTGGCGCCGAACTCTGGGAGCAAGAGCGCCTGGCACGGCAGAAAATCGGTGGTGACCTGTACTTTCACCGCCCTCGCGACGAAGTTCTCAAAATGTGGCAACGAACTGGCTTTACCGAGAGACTTGGGCCAGATCACATTTTTCAAACGAAAGAGCAGGCCATCGCCACGATCTTCGCCAAGCTTGACCATGACGTTTGCCGACAATGCCGGGTCAGGGCGTTTAAAGAGTGTGCGTTGATTGAACCACCAGAGCAACTGATAGCCACAGAACCTTCTTCAGACAAAAACCAGCCAACCAAAAGCTGAATGCTGCTTTTTTGAATGGGTTGCTCATGCCCAGGTTTAATTGCGGTGACGGTTAAAAATTCGGGTTTACGTGATGAAGGCATACCCGAACCATTGTCACCACCAAATCGTGAGCCATGCGATTAACCACTTTTTTGCACCAATTGCACGCAAGGCGCACCGTTTAGACGCAACGCATTGCCTTAATATGGCGCGCCGCACAGACTCAGTGCGGGTCCGTTTTGTACCGTTGGTTAAGACTTATTTGAGCCGTCATAATTTAGTAGTAAGAACAAGGGAACACTGCTAATCTTATCGACGACTCAGGTCACTGAGACAGCTTTTCGCAAACTGGAGAAAAACATATGCGTACTTCGTACAAGAATTTATTGGCAGCGGCGACAATGGCAACAATGTCGTTTGGCGCTTTGGCACAAACAACCTGGAACATGGCAACACCATACCCAGAAGCAGAGTTTCACACCCGCAACATTCAGCAATTTGTTGCTGATGTTGAAAAGTTGTCTGGTGGTGAGCTGAAAATCACAGTGCATTCGGCTCAGTCTCTTTTTAAGCACCCCGAAATCCCTCGAGCTGTGCGTTCCGGTCAAGTTGAAATCGGCGAAACGCTGATGGCAAACCTAAGCAACCAGAACCCCATTTTTCAAGTTGACGCCATTCCCTTTCTGGTCACCGGATACGACAGCGCAAAAAAATTGTGGCAAGGTCAGCGTCCTTTCGTTGAAACCTACCTGAAAGATCAAGGCATGCGTTTGGTTTACACCGTGCCATGGCCTGGCCAAGGTTTCTACACCAGAAACGAAATCAACAGCATTGCTGACATGGCAGGCATCAAGTTTCGCACCTACAATTCCACCACGGAAAAAATGGTTTCTTTGATGAAAGGCGTGCCTACCACTGTGGAAGCCGTTGAAATTCCTCAGGCGTTTTCAGCCGGTATTGTTGACGCCATGGTGACCTCTGCTGCCACCGGTGCGCGTACAGAGGCATGGACGTTCTCAAACTACTACTACGACACACAAGCTTGGATGCCCAAGAACATGATTTATGTTAACGAGGCAGCCTACAAGCGTTTGAGCCCTAAAGCTCAGCAAGCCATTGTCGACGCGGGTAAAGCAGCCGAAACACGCGGCTGGAAGATGAGTGAAGAGGTTTTCACAGAAACCACAAACATCTTGAAAGACAAAATGAAATACCGTGCACCCAACGAGCAATTGATCAAGGCGTTGGCTCAGATCGGTGACGTCATGTCAGTGACATGGGCCGAAGCAGTGGGTCCAAATGCAGAAAAGATCTTGGCGCCTTTGCGTTAATTAAATCGAGTGGTCACAAAGCCGGCGCAACACGCCGGCTTTGTTTTTTTTCTGGAATAGAACACCATGTTCGGTAAATTTCTTGATCGCCTTTTTACATGGAGTGGCTACCTCGCTGGCGTTTTTTTGGTCATCATCGCCATCTTGGTCGTCGCGCAAATTGCGGCACGCTGGTTCAACACGCAAATACCGTCAGCAGACTAATTCGCAGGCTACAGCTTAGCTGCCAGTAGTTTTCTGGGCTTGGCTTATTCGTTTCGCTCGGGCTCGCATATTCGTGTCACCCTTCTGACCGATCGCTTATCTTCCAAAATTCAACGTGTCATGTTGATCGTGATACTGGTTTTTGCTTTCACCATGATCGCCATCTGGGCGTTCAATTCGATTGCACTGATTCAAGAAAGCTGGAAATACAACGAAGTCTCAACAGGCATTCTCAAATACCCACTCTGGATTCCCCAGCTCAGCATGGGTATCGGTGTGACGCTGTTTTGTTTGGCGATTCTCGAAGACTTGGTCAACGTGATTCGCGGCAGAGAGCCGAACTTTGAAAAGAACAAAGAAAAGGTAATGGACTAAACCATGGATGTCTCAACGATTGGGTTGATCGTGGCACTCATCATGCTGGTGCTGTTGGCATCCGGTGTCTGGGTGGCTGTCACATTAATGTCAGTAGGCTTGATCAGTATGTTGTTGTTTTCTCACGCCCCAGCGATGACAATTCAATCAACGGTGATCTGGGGCCAAAGCTCAAGCTGGGCGCTGACCGCACTTCCCTTATTCATCTGGATGGGGGAAATCCTTTATCGCACGCGCTTGGCCAAAGACATGTTTGAAGGCTTATCGCCTTGGCTGGCTGATTTCCCTGGGCGACTGATACACATTAACGTGGTCAGTTGTGGCATTTTTGCGGCAGTGTCTGGGTCTTCTGCAGCAACCACCGCAACCATCGGCCGAATCACGATTCCCGAACTGGTCAAACGTGGCTACGATGAAAAGACCACCATCGGGAGCCTGGCAGGCTCTTCGACACTGGGCTTTTTGATTCCACCCTCGATCATCATGATCGTGTACGGTGTGGCAGCAGACGTATCCATTACACGACTTTTTATCGCAGGCGTATTACCAGGCCTCATGCTAATGGTGCTGTTTATGGGTTACTTGGCCGCCTGGTCGATGCTCAACCCCTCGAAAGTCCCTGCGCGTGAAGCAAAGATCCCGTTCTTTCAGCGGATTCGCGAGACCGCCAAGCTATTTCCTATTGTACTGTTGATGATCGCCGTGATCGGATCAATCTATGCCGGTATTGCCACGGCTACTGAAGCCGCCGCGGTGGGGGTGGTTGGTGCCTTATTGATTGCGCTTTTTACGGGTTCACTAACCAAGAAAAGCTTCATTGACAGTGTGTTGGGTGCAACCCGAACCAGCGTCATGGTGTCGTTTATTTTGGCTGGCGCCGCCTTCTTATCAACCGCCATGGGATTCACTGGCATTCCTCGAGAACTCTCATCGTGGGTAGGCACCCTAGGCTTGGGCAAGTTCGAATTGCTGTTAGCCTTGACCGTGCTTTTCATCATCATGGGTTGCTTTTTAGACGGCATCTCGATTGTGGTGTTGACGGCTGCAGTCATCATGCCGATCGTTCACCAAGCGGGCATTGATCCCATCTGGTTCGGTATTTTTATGGTGGTTGTGATTGAAATGTCGCAAATCACACCACCCGTTGGCATTAATCTGTTTATTCTGCAGTCAATGACGGGCAAAAACCTGTGGTACGTGGCAAAAGCCGCGTTCCCCTTCTTTTTGTTGTTGGTGGTCGCAACCATCTTGCTCATCTTGTTCCCAGAGATTGCCACTTGGTTGCCCGATACGATCAGAAACTAATCGACGTATCAAATGATTGGCCCTTTTCTACCAACGGCATGTCGTTGGTAGAAAAAGGTTAATCAGTCATTGCGCTGTAGCCGACCCCAATATTGGAGAAAACATGTCTTCAATCGACACGACCCGGCAAAACAACCTCGACGATCGACAGCCGTGGTACGGGCTAAGCACCAAGCAACTCAGGCAAGCGGGCTTGAGCATCTCGGACATCGAACAGCGTAAGATTGACAAAAGCTTGACGCGTTTAAGTGCAGCGCTCAAATCGGCTGGATTGAACTGGGCTGAAGACCTCGATCTCGCTTGCGACGCCATCACCACCGATCACGACGAAGAAACTTTTGAGACTTACCTGGCCACCTATCGATGAGTAGCACCCTACCCAACACGATTTTGGCGCTGCGAAACGCCCTTGAACGGGGTGAAATAGGCCTGCAAGCGTCAATAGCCCTTCAGTTCGAACGGTTCGCTGCGCTGGGTCAACGCCTTCAAACGGTGACGGACTTCTTTGCGCAAGAACCAACAAGCGAGTCGTCTGGCCTGCAACCGTTGGCTGGTGTGGCGCTCGCACACAAAGATATCTTTGATCTAAAAGGACGCTCGCCTGGCTTGGGGCGTGACCGTGGTCATGCAAAGCCAGGCATTCAAACGGCACGAGCTATCGCCACACTTGAACAAGCAGGCGCCCTTAACCTTGGGGCATTGACCATGGCCGAAGACGCCTGCGCGGCAACCGGTCAAACGGTCAACCTACCAACGCCGCTTAACCCACTGGGCAAACATTTGGCGGTCGGTGGGTCTTCAAGTGGCAGCGCTGTGGCAGTCGCCGCGGGTATGGTTTATGCCTCTTTGGGCACGGACACAGCAGGCTCCGTGCGCATGCCCGCGATGACCTGTGGTGTCATGGGCTTAAAAACAACCCACGGCTTAATCAGTACCCAAGGTGCATCCCCTCTTTCACCGAGTCTTGACTCTGTGGGTATCTTGGCGCGTAACGTTCAGGACTTGATCTGCATTTTAGGGGTGTTGGCCAAAGACATTCAATCTAAAGCCGTGGCGCAGCCGCTGCGCATGGCTTTCTGGCTTGATGGCGCAAACCTTGAGGATCAGATCAGCGGTGTGGTTGAACCAGTATTCATCAAGTACGGGCAAAACGCTCTTGAATTAACCCAGCATGAGCAACGTGCCTCGGCCTTACAACAATTGGTCATGGCTTATGAAACAGGGCAAACCCACCAATTGCGCATTGCCCAAGGTTTGGCGTGTCAACAAGTCACCGCGCTTGGCACGATCGGCTTGGCCACGCCACGCGCTTGGTTTAACCAAGCGCTGAGAATCCGGCAACAGTGCGCGCAAGATTTTATTGGTGACGCTTTTGCCAAAGCCGATGTGCTGTTGCTACCTTTACAGGTCGCACCAGTGCCTCGCGCTGATGAAGTCTACACAGGCACAAGCACCTTTGAGCCAGCCAAGCTTCTAGCGATGCATCGCTATTGCGGCTGGATAAACTATTTGGGACTGCCTGCGCTATCGATACCCATCGGCCGCGATAGCCGAGGGCTGCCTATCAGCATCCAAATCGTTGCCCGACCTTTTCATGAGCACCACTTATTGGTGGTGGCTCAACAATTACAACAAGATCTAATCGGCGAAGACGGCATCAAGCCGGTTTGCCAAATCTAGGAGCACATCACATGAGCAAAATTCAAGCAGCAGAGGCATTGAAGCCCTTTCGGGTGCTGGACCTTTCACGCGTTCGCGCCGGTCCCAATTGCGTGCGCGTCTTGACCGATTTTGGGGCTGACGTCATCCGTATTGAACCCCCACAGGGTATTGACCCAAACGAGGCAATGTTCGCGGCCAACCGCCACGGCGGTGATTTTCAGAATCTGAACCGCAATAAGCGCTCATTGACCTTAAATCTTAAAAAGCCAGGCGCACTTGAAATTTTCATGAGGCTTGTTCAGACGGCTGACGTGGTGGTCGAGAACTGGCGTCCTGATGTCAAAAACAAACTTGGTTTGGATTACGAGTCCTTGGCCAAAGTCAATCCACGGATCATCTTGGCCAGCATCTCAGGCTATGGTCAAACAGGCCCCTACGCCACTCGGCCCGGTTTTGACCAAATCATGCAAGGCATGGGCGGACTCATGTCAGTCACGGGCTTTCCTGAAGGCAGTCCTGTGCGAGCAGGGTTAGCCGTGGCGGACATGAGCGCAGGCTTATATGCTGCACTCGGTATCTTGGTTGCATTGTTAGAACGGGAACGTTCGGGCAAAGGCCAATGGGTTCATGCTTCATTGCTGCATTCACAAATTGCCATGATGGATTTTCAGGCGTCGCGCTATCTTAACGATGGCGACATCCCGACACGGGTTGGCAATGACCATCCCACCAGTAGCCCCATGGGTTTATTTACCGCCTCAGACGGCGTATTCAACATCGGCGCATCAGGCGATGGCAATTGGCATCGGTTATGTGCGCTGATGCTTCATCCTGAATGGCTTGAAGATCCCGACTTTAAAACTGAAAAACTGCGTGTCACCAACCGCGCCAAATTGACCGCACTGCTAGAGGTCGAGTTTGCAAGCAAAAGCGTTGACCACTGGGTCGTCACCCTTAATGATGCGGGTGTGCCTGCAGGCCCCGTCTACGACGTGCCACAAGTTTTTGAAGATGAACAAGTCAAGCATTTGAATGTGGTTGCCACCTTGCCAAACGTCTACGACAAAGACATGCACTACATCACCCAACCCATGACGCTTTCACGCACGCCAGCAGCGGTCAAAGTGGCCGCCCCCAAGTGGGGTGAGCACACCGATGAAGTGCTCAAAGAGGCTGGCTTTAACGCCGATCAGATCAAGTCATATCACGACGCGGGTGTTGTCTAAGATGGGTACGATTCAATCAAACATTGATGCCCAAGGCATCGCGACCGTCACACTATCAAACCCGACCCGCATGAATGCCATGCAATTACAAATGTGGCGTGGGTTGAACGAAACCATGCAAACGCTTTCCCATGACGTGCAAGTGCGGGTCGTGGTCTTGCGTGGCGACGGTGCTGCCGCCTTTGTGTCTGGGGCCGACATTTCAGAGTTTGAGTCGGTTCGCGCAACGCCTGAGGCTGTCGCCATTTATGACGAAATGGTTGAAACCGCAGAAGTCGCCATCGGGGCCTGTCTTAAACCCGTTATCGCAGCCATTTCAGGGGTGTGTTACGGCGGTGGCTTGGGTATCGCACTTTCTTGTGATCTACGCTACAGCAGTCACGACGCCCGCTTTTGTGTGCCCGCCGGCAAGCTTGGTCTGGGTTATGGACTTGAGGATGTCAGGCGCTTACACCGCATTCTTGGCTCAGCGAACGCCACCGAATTGTTATTAACCGCCAATGTCTACCAAGGTCCCCAAGCGGTAAGTCTTGGCTTGGCACACGCCTGCGTCGATGATGTGTTCGCCCACGCGCAGACCGTCGCTGAACGCATTGCCAACTTTGCTCCACTGACCTTGCGTTCGGTGAAAATGGCATTACAACACTTAGGGCAGGTCGTCGGTGCCCCAAGCCCCACCGAGATTTCAGCAGCGGTGACCGATTGCTTTAACAGCGAAGACTACGTTGAGGGTCGGCAAGCTTTTACACAAAAAAGAACACCTCATTTCAAGGGCCGTTAGTCCAGCAATTGCAGACCAATATCCAACTGATAAAAAGGCATTCACGATGAGTAACCCACGCGTACCGTATCGTTTTTCTAATGATGGCCCTGGCTTAAATCCACACGATAATGGACCTATATTGGTTCACTTGGTTGTTAATGTCGAAAACTGGAGTTTTGATGCGCCTATGCCGCGCACCATCATCACCCCACCCCATGGCAAAGAAACCGTGCCAGATGTACCGAACTTTTCATGGGTTGACTACGGCATGCGTGCGGGACTGCCGCGCATGATTGAAGCGATCCACCAACGTGGCCTACCCGCCTCAACGAGTATCAACGCAAGCGTCATCGATGCCTACCCTGGCGCGGCTGAAGCGATGCTAGCTGTGGGATGGGAATTCATCGGTCATGGCATGCACCAAAAGTCGATTCAACAAGCGGGCACAGAAGAAGAAGTCGTGGCTCAAACCCTAGAGAAATTACGCCGCTTTAGCGGCCAAACCGTAAGCGGTTGGTTGAGCCCTGGTTTGCGTGAGTCTGAACGCAGTCCTGATGTGCTGAAATCAGCAGGAGTGCGCTACGTATTTGACTGGTGTATGGATGACTTACCCAACTGGATGCGTACCGACCATGGACCACTTTTGAGCATGCCTTACAACCTTGAACTCAATGATTCTATTATTTACGCGATTGAAAAACATGTCACTGGTCAGTTTTTAGACCGCACGCAACGCTCGCTCGCCCTGTTTGAGAAAGAAGCCGTACGTCGCCCCAGGGTATTGGCGCTTGGTTTACACCCTCACTTGATGGGTGTGCCACACCGTTTTGGTGAATTCGAAGCCATGCTTGATGCACTCATGGCAAGCCCACAGACCACGTTTTTATTACCCGCACAGATCGCTGACTGGTTCGAAACACAGGTACCTGCTGCTTAGAAAAAAGTGCCGTTAGAGCGACTGTTCTAACGGCACTTGGCTGCTCAAACCACAATATCGCCAGTCAACTGACACTACTTCTGCGATATTCCAGCTTCTTTAACCGTCACGCCCCAAGCAGCATAGTCATCCTTGATACGCTGCCCGGTTTGCTCCGGTGTAAAAATCATCGGCTCATAAGCTTGAAACTTGATGGTCTGCTGCAACTCTTTGGATTGCATGGCTTTTGCCATCTCTGTGGTTAACCGCTTTTGCACATCAGCAGGCAGACCCTTGGGTGCCACAACACCAAACCAAATCGTGGCGTCAAACCCAGGGAAACCCGATTCAGCAATGGTGGGGACCTCTGGGAACATCGAACTGCGGTTAGCAGATGAAACCGCCAAAGCCCTCACGGTTCCTGCCTGGATGTGCTGAGCAGCCGCACCCAAAGAAGAAAACAGAAACGGTACATGTCCACCGAGTACTTCTACCATCGCCGGCGCGCCACCCTTGTAGGGGATGTGTGTGATGTCAAGTCCTGCGGCCTTTTTGAACTGCTCGCCAGCCAAGTGACCAACACCGCCCACACCAGATGTGCCATAGCTCCAAGCGGCCGGGTCTTTTTTGGCCAATGCAATCAATGAGGCCACATCTGTGGCTGGTGATTTTGCGGGAACCACAATCACCACACCACCCCCACCCACCATCCCCAAGGGCGTGAAATCTGCTAACGGATCGTAGCCAAGCTTCCGAATATGCGGCACGATCGTCTTGGACCCGAATCGGTCAGGTGCAGGGTGTAGCCATCAGCGGGCTGTCGGGCCAGATAATCAAGCGCGATCGTGGCGCCACCACCAGGCTTGTATTCAAACACGAAATTTTGTCCCAGTCCTTTTTGCATTTCCTCTGCCAATGGTCGAGCCAACTTATCAGCCGCACCCCCTGGGGTGTAGCCAATGACCAACTTGATTGGCCGCTCAGGATAATCAGCAAAGGCCGGTGATGCGACCCCAAGTGTTACCAAAACACCAGCAACTAATGTTCTAAATTGCATTTTTGTCTCCCAACTATTTCAGTTTTTATGTTGAATCAAACACCTGATCTCGGTCTGGCAGGCCCTCACTGTCACGGCATAACCTGACAAATTCAAAATCAAACCCCCAATTGTTCAAGCGGTTCGCTCACAGAAATCAAGCACTTGCCACGTAACAAAAGGCACGTTTGCCTGCGCCAGGCTAACAAGCAACCCCTCCATCGACTGATTGCTTGGTCTTCACACCGAAATGACGCAAAACGTATTGGTCTGTGCCAATATCAACCGATCGGTGCATTGCTTGCTCAGCGGACAATGAACCAACAAGGCAATGTCCGAAAAAAGTCCATATCCGAATGATCAGATGGATAGTGGGCCCTTAAAAAACAAAACAGAACAAAAAAAATATAACACAGCAACACAAAATCACTAGGCTTTTTTTACTATTTAAGTAACTGATCAGGGACCAAAACAATCGCGCCTTTGGTTAATCTACTTTCCAACATTTCATGCGACTTCGCAGCTTGGCTCAGCGGCAAGACCGCTTCAATATCAAGACGCAAATTAGTATCGGCCAAACGTTCAAACACTTCTTGACTCATGGCCAACATATTGGCGCGATCAGCGACGTATGTTTTAAGCGTCGGACGGCAAACCCACAGTGACTTTGAGTGCAAGCGTTGCAACGCAAATCCTTCCACTTGACCGGAGGCTGTCCCGTAATTCACCACAAGGCCTTTGGGTTCTAAACTGTCCACGGACCCGTCAAATGTGTCCTTACCAACCGAGTCAAACACGATACTGACACCCTGCCCATTGGTGATGCGTGTGACTTCAGCTGCAAAGTTTTGGGTCCGATAATTTATCGCATGGTCTGCACCAAGTGACTTCACAAATGCAATTTTTTCATCAGACCCTGCCGTCGCAAATACCTCAAGTCTAAGCTGCTTGGCCCATTGCACTAAGATCTGTCCAACGCCACCCGCGGCAGCATGAATCAGGATTTTCGTTCCCGGCGGCAATGGGCGCATTTGTTTAAGCAAGTACTGTGCCGTCAAAGCTCGCACCATGCCAGCGGCAACGCGAATATCGTCTAAAGACTCCGGGACGGTAATAATGCGATCCGCCGGAACTGCGACATGAGTGCAGTAGCTGCCCACGCCAGCATTGGTGTAGGTCACATTTTCACCGATGCTCAGATCAGAAACGGCTTTTCCAAACGCTAACACGCGACCAACGCCACTGACACCTGGCACAAAAGGGGGGGTGGGATTGTGCGAGTGGGGTTGACCCGCTCGCAAGTATATTTCGACAAAATTCACGGCAACCGCAGTGTGCTCGACGATCACCTCGTTTTCAGCAGGCACGGGCATATCAATCGCTTGAGCCTGCAACACTTCAGGTCCGCCAGTTGCGGTTACAAAAACCGCGAATGGTGATTTCATCTTTAGTCACTCCAACAAATTCGCTTGTATGTCTTTTTTACTCAACTCTTCTTATAACGACACGCAGGGTGATTGGCAAGTTCAAGGTTCGAACACGCTGTGACAATGTTTCTTACCACTGAAGGGCTGACTCATCACATCAATTAACATGCCACGCACCAATTCTCCGATGCTAAAGCGCGGGTCCGATCGAGTCCGACCTTAAGGAATAACGATAGGCACGTGGCTTGATAAGTAACGTCGCATTGCCCAGCGACAAAAAAGCCGAGCATCACTTTAAGTGGCACTCGGCTTTGTTACTCATATTGTTTTTATAATTTTCAGTGACTTTAAATGACTTTAAGTTACTGTTCATTGGCTTTACTGACCCTCGTACTCACACTGTCACTGTTAGACACGAATCAGGACTCTTCTTTTACGCGGTAAACCAACACGGCAACGTGAGCCAATGACATCACTTTGGCCGTGACGCTGCCCAACAGCAGCCGCGACAGGCCACTGCGGCCATGACTACCCATAAAAATAAGATCACAACCGTGGGTTTGAGCGGCGTCGACGATACCATCCGCCACATTGAAATTTGTGACTGAGTCATGGGTCACTTTTACACCAGCGGTATCTGAGCGATCAACGATAGCCTGCAGGTATTTTTTAGCTTGCTCAGCGGTCGCTTTTTCGTAGTCTTCATCAGTGATCGCGTAAGCGGCTGCCATGCCATCAAACCCAATTGTGGCTGCAAAGGGTTGACCGACGTGCAGTGCGACCACTTCAGCACCCACTGATCGTGCAAACGAGATGCCAGCGTTGGCTGCTTGAGCCGACAAAGCCGAACCATCTGTTGGGATCAAAATCTTTTTGAACATGTTTTTACTCCCTAGTTACGAGCGTACCGGACTTCGATTGACCGGACTTAGCTTCATGCTAGCCCAAATCATCGTGTTGTGTGTAACGAACTTTTACCAAACTTGATCTGGATCAATGAATTGGAGCGTCACTTAGACGGCAGCTGAGTTATTACCCATGCCCACTAGCAGCACGATACAGCACTGTGCAGCGGGTTCCCGTGCGGCAATATGCCAAAACTGGTGCTGGCATGGTCTGCAGTAATTCAGAAAACTTCACCACGTCCTCGGCGGTCATGCCACCGCTGACCACGGGTTGAAACTCAACCCGCAGGCCTGCTGCGCGAGCCGCGGTCGAGACGGCTTCAGCTGTCGGTTGATCAGGACCACCTTCATAGTCGGGACGATTAATAATGACGCTTTTGAAGCCAGCGGCCGCCACCGCAGCCATATCGTCAGGGCTGAGTTGCGGGGCCACAGAAAAATCGGGCGTGATCTGACTAATTGGGGTCGACATCTGTAAAACTCCGTATGATTGCGAATAATGTTAGCGTACTGAATCATGATACTGAAGTCACGTCATTACAAGACCGAACCAAAAATACGACCGTCAAGTGAGTCGCCGAGTGCTGTTATCCGCTATATCGACCCCACGAGCATCAGCAGCCATACGCTAAACGATCATGTGTTGCCTGGGCTTAGCCCTGAAGAGCAACAAAACATGAGAAAGTTTTCTAATGCGTCACTGGCTCATGTTTATTTGGCCGCTCACGGCCTCAAACGCAGCGTTTTGGCGCAAACGATAGGCTGTTTACCCAACGAATTGCAATTCGAGTCGGCTGATCGGGGTAAACCCATGGTCAGTGGCCCTGCAATGGCCACTGACTGGCACTTCAACTTAAGCCACACGCATGCCTTGGTCGCCGTCGCAGTCAGTCGCCAACCCGTGGGTATTGATGTTGAAAACCTGTCACGACAAGTCCCTGACCTTGATATTGCCAAACGCTACTTTTCGCGGCGCGAGTACCAACACATTGCCGCGACCATACCTGGCGAGCAAGCTCGGTTATTTCTGTATTACTGGACCTTAAAAGAGGCGTTTCTTAAAGCAGAAGGTTGGGGCCTGTCACAGCGCTTGGATGCCGTTGAGTTTGACCTGTCTGGGGCTATTGGACTTTCAGTGCTCGACTCAGCGGCCCAACCCACGCAAGCTTGGCGCTTCTGGCAAAAACAACCCAACAACACTCACATCATGAGTGTGGCGCTCGTCACCGACGCACCCGATCTTCAAAGAGCCATCGATTGTCAACCTTGGCATCTGGCCGATTGGCAACCAACGCATTAGCCTAGCTCGGGTAAACGCATCGGAATCCGACATATACGGCATAAAAATCAGCGGCTTTGTATTGCATCCCAGATGCCTTCATCTGACTCGACCCGTACCACCAAGAGCCACCGGCCGTTAAGCGGGAATCGCCCTTGGCATCGAGCAACCACTCCCACGCGTTGGCACCCATGTCATACAAGCCGTTAACACCCGGCGCAAAACGGCCCACAGGCGCGTGCCGCGGCCAGCCGTCTTGGTCACCAACGGTATTGGCGGCGGCTGGATCGACCCCAGTGGGATACGGATAAACCATGCCTGGTTCGAATGGCGCGGGCGGCTGAGTGCGTTGCTCTTGATAAGCCGCGCTCGTCCACTGCTTCTGGGTTGGTAAATCGCCGCCGCGGGCTTGGCAGAAAGTACGCGCCTCAAACCAGCTCAGATGCACAGCAGGCTCGTTTAACAGCGCAGGCTGATCGAAAGGCGTGCGAACAGTCCAACCTGGGCGCCTTTGCCACCCCAATCGATACTCAAAGCCGCCACCCTCACGCTCAGCAGCTGTCACAAGGTTTTGTTGCTGTGAATACTCGAGAAAGTCACCAATGGTCACTTCAGTGCGGTCAATAACAAAGGCATCTGGACCTGAACCAATAGGCAAGCGCTCGGGTGAGGCCAATGCCATGGTTGAAACACAAAACGTTGCCGCGATCGTGGTGAGCTTAATGTCCATACGAGGCTGACCTTTATACATTCAAAATTCGCATTGCTGTTAGGGGTTCTTTGCGTAATACTCCTGCTAGATCATACTCATAAACATGGAGGCAGCATGATTCTCATTGGTCGTTATTTATCGCCTTTTGTTCGTCGGGTTGGCGTGACCCTCAGTTGGCTTGAAGTACCCTTTGAACACCTTTCGCTGTCGCCAGGCACGGACGGGGCCAAAGTGCGCCCCTACAACCCAATGAATAAAGTGCCTGCGGTTGTGCTTGATAGCGGCGAAATTTTGATTGATAGCGCACTAATTTTAGACAGCTTGCTTGAGACGATGCCAGGGCAAACATTACTACCCGCATCAGGCTTGGCACGACGAGATGTGTTGCAGCGCAGCGGCATCATGACCAGCGCCTTAGATAAGGCTGTGGCCGCTCTTTATGAAAAAACCAAACGCCCAAAAGAAAAAATTCACCAACCCTTTCTCGATACCCTAACAGAGCAAGCACGCGCAGGGGTTGATCAAATCGAGACCCTCGTGGCCAACGGCCAGTTTGGTAACGTTAACGAGGCCACTTTGGCCGACATCACGGCAGCAGTGGGTTACAGCTTCATCAAAGCGACGCTGCCGGAGGTCATTTCTAGCGAATCACACCCAGCACTCGCGAGCCTTGCGAGCAGTTTTGAGGCGACAGACGCCTTTAAGGCTTGCCGACTCAAAGCATGAATGATGCGCCGACCTTCTATGGTTGGCGCATTGTTTGGGCTTGCTTATTTATTGCCTTTATCGCTTGGTCCTTTGCGCTTTACGGACCAAGCGTCTACATCTACGCGCTCAGCGAAAAGTCTGGCTGGTCCGTTGGCCTAATCTCTGTGGCGCTGACATTTTCTTTTCTGATCAATGCCTTTTCGATTGGCTTTGTTGGTTCAATTATTGGCCGCTATGGCCCTCAACTTATCATGGCTGTGGGCGCTGTTTTGATGGCACTGGGCATCGCAGCAATTGGACAAATCACCCGCCCCTGGCAGGCCTTTATTGCTTTCCCACTGATGGGCCTTGGCTGGTCGTGCTTGTCAACAATCGCCATTTCAGCCAGCGTTGCCCCGTGGTTTGAGCGTTTTCAAGGCAAGGCCATTTCAATGGCTCTTTTGGGTGCGAGCTTGGGTGGCATGATTGGCATTCCCATCACTCTATTACTGGTTTCTTGGTTAGGGTTCTCTTTCGCAATGGCGGCGATCGCTGCACTGGTGGTGCTCGGGGTGGTGCCGATTGCCTTACTTGTCTTGCGTCGCCGCCCCCAAGACATTGGGCTTGAGCCTGATGGGCTACCAAGCAATAGAGCGGTTGCGCAACCCGCCAATCGGCCCTGGACACGCACGCAGGCCTTGCAAACTTTTGCCTTGCGCTCGACCATTGTGACCTTTGGTGTTGCTTTAATGGTCCAGCTCGGCTTCTTAAGCCATCAAGTCAATCTGCTGCAAACCTTCGTCACACCCGCGACTACGGCCATGATTGTCTTGGCATCTGGTGCACTCGCCTTCTTAGGCAGGGTATTGCTGGCACGGGTGGCAGATCGACTCAATATTCGATGGATCGCCAGTGCCGTGTTGGTTTTATCGGCTGCCGGACTTATGATCACCGCCATGGCCAGCACTGCTTTGCCGTTGATTATCGGCATCCTACTGTTTGGGTGGGTATTTCACGCTATCGTGACCGGTGATTTCACGGCATCGTGACCGGTCGTTTCACCGAAGCGTGACCGATGTTTTCATATTATCGTGACCGAGGCAGCTCAGTTGCATGGTTAGTTGAAGGTAGCCTGTTCGTTTTT